>Ga0247608_10002092_pt1 | contig 25881 bp, 22 predicted proteins | sample 176DNAGHGlowgp2_FD_193490 | JGI IMG/M metagenome (GOLD analysis project Ga0247608, IMG submission 193490) | Sheep rumen microbial communities from Palmerston North, Manawatu-Wanganui, New Zealand - 1766 DNA GHGlow gp2 | ecosystem: Host-associated > Mammals > Digestive system > Stomach > Rumen ... | reverse complement strand
TCAACAGGGAGATAACTGCTCACGGTTATGTTACTCAGTTGGGATTGTTCCACAGCAATATGTTCAATCACTTCAATTTTTCCTGTGATCTTATGGAGCCGTTCAGAGTGATCGTTGACAGATGTGTTGTTGAGAACGGCTTTACAAAGTTTGACAAGGAAGAAAAGCATATACTTGCAGACCTGCTGAATACCACGGTTTATACCAACAGTACTGAGCAGTATCTCGGAAATGCTATAAAGCTATATTGCAGGAGCATTTTTGACTCGCTCAATGATAACGACGCTTCAAAGATAATGTTCTATTCCTTAAAAAGGCGGGAGTGAGATGAGCTACAGATTTATGAGAGTTCTTGTGTTTTTTGATCTGCCTGTTGCAACCGCTGAAAACAGGAGAGACTACAACCGTTTCAGAAGGTTTCTGATAAAAAACGGTTTTATTATGCTGCAAGAATCCGTGTATTGCAGAATGGTTCTCAATCAGAGCGTTGCAGGAGCAGTGCTGAATGTTATAAAAACCAATCGTCCTCCCGAAGGACTTGTACAAGTGCTGAATGTTACAGAAAAGCAGTTTGAGAAAATGGAATTCATTACCGGCAGCTTCAAAAGTGATGTGATAGACAGTGATGAAAGGCTTGTGATACTATGATGATAGCATATCCGGCGGCAGATATTTGCTGTGAGATCCGTGAAGACAAAATTCGGACCATTGTGATTGAAAACCAGCATATGTTTTACAATATGATCTCAGACATTCGTTCTCAGCTTGACGGAAATAATGGCAAGGTGGTATTGTCTGAAGATCATACACCGCTGGATATGCGTAAAACCGCAGATCTGCTTACTCAATTTGTACCGTTTACAGTTAATCAGAAGGAACTTATCACAAAACTGTATGCAGCATTAAAGAAAAAAGCAATTAACGAAAAAATGTATCAGTACACTCAGGAGATATACGGATATATCGGCGAGTTTCTTTATCAGCTGATAGAGGATGAAGAAAATGAGCTTGATATAACGATACCTGAGGATATTACCGGCATTTTAAAAGCGTTTGATGTCAGATTTGACGACAGTGAACTTACTCTGCCAGAAAAGCTCTTGGAGTATATGATAAGCACCAACGAGTTCAAGGGTGAGAGACTTTTTATAACGGTAAACCTCAGGAGTTATCTGACGGATAAAGAAACCGAGGAGCTTTTCCAGAGTTTGCTGTTGAAAAAAATCCACTTGATGTGCATTGAAAGTGCTGATCATCCACGTTTAATTAATGAGGAGGTGATAATTATTGATAAAGATATGTGTGTGATCTGATTTGTTGACTTTTGCTAATCTTTGCGATATAATATAGGTGAAACCTTATAAAAATATGCTGATGAGTAGTGTCATTATCTCAAATTTGAGGTTTGAGAGTAGTGTAATTTTATAGGGTAGTAAAACAATGTTGGGGCTATCACAAGCATAGATACTGTTTGAGAGTAGTGTAATTTTATAGGGTAGTAAAACCGCGGAGTGGGCGCAGCGCGCCACTGTTGGTTTGAGAGTAGTGTAATTTTATAGGGTAGTAAAACGTATCATGTGCAGGAATAATAGCTGATACAGTTTGAGAGTAGTGTAATTTTATAGGGTAGTAAAACCTCTTTCTTAATCTTATCGACAAGTGTAATGTTTGAGAGTAGTGTAATTTTATAGGGTAGTAAAACCGCGAGGAGGATTACAGCTCCGAGCGCACTGTTTGAGAGTAGTGTAATTTTATAGGGTAGTAAAACGGTCGCCGAGCTCGACAGTGACGTCCCAACGTTTGAGAGTAGTGTAATTTTATAGGGTAGTAAAACCGCGATACCGCGCGAAATCGAGGAACGCGGGTTTGAGAGTAGTGTAATTTTATAGGGTAGTAAAACAGGGATATATCCTCTCTTCTTATAGAACTGTTTGAGAGTAGTGTAATTTTATAGGGTAGTAAAACGAGAAACCTAAGCCAGTCGCCACTAACTAAGTTTGAGAGTAGTGTAATTTTATAGGGTAGTAAAACCACAGAAGTTCATAGACAGCGAATGTATACGTTTGAGAGTAGTGTAATTTTATAGGGTAGTAAAACACTAACAATCAGAAAACAACAATGTCAGCAGTTTGAGAGTAGTGTAATTTTATAGGGTAGTAAAACTCAGAATGTCAGAGAGTACATCGAACTGACGTTTGAGAGTAGTGTAATTTTATAGGGTAGTAAAACACATAAGCATCGAGGACGTGTCCTACAGCGTTTGAGAGTAGTGTAATTTTATAGGGGAGTAAAACTGCCTGCGGTATAATTGTCGGGAAGTGTCGTTTGAGAGTAGTGTAATTATATTTGTTCACATATGCAACATCATCAAAGGTGTACTTATCGACTGCTTTGGAAAGAGGCAAAAATAAATGAGTGAGATAGATAAACTGAGACGAGCAAAGTTGTATATGGACAAACTATCTAATGGCGTTGATCCAAATTCGGGAATGCGTGTTCACGAAGATGATATTGTTCGGGATAGTCGTGTTATAGCTTGTTTTGAGTATATTTCCCGTGTGCTTGAATGGGAGATAGAATCGTTTGAGAAGAGAACTGTGGCTCCTCAAAAGCCCAGAAGAAGACGAGTTTTTATAAATGACGATCAGTTTTCGCAGTTGCAGCTTAATTACGGAGAATGTAAAGTAAGCGATATTGCAGATGAGATAAACAGAGTTATTGCTGATAATGGTACAAAGAAAATGCAAGCGGCATGGATAAACGACTGGCTGGAGAGTATTGGTATGATTTGCAGAAATGCCGATGGGCAGCGTGTTGCAACGAGCGAAGGTGAAGATATTGGAATATCTTCTAAATTGAAGACAAGAGCAAATGGTGAAGAATACTATCTGAATCTGTACTCAGTTCAGGCGCAGTCTTTCATTTATGATAACCTGAGAGCAATCATCAATCATCATTATAACAGATAATGATACAAATCAGCGTAAAATGGCCATTTTACATATGTCATCAATTTAGTTATGCCCAGACAGCGCCGAGCGGGCGCACGCAGTTTCGCGGCTTAGTTTTACTGAGCCGCGAATTTTTTTCCGCGTTTCATACCGTATCTGAATCGGTTAATCGTTACAATGCCGAGCAAGGCGTGCAGTTCCGCGTTGCGGCGAAATAATGCTTGCATTTTTTAAACATATGTGTTATAATGTTCTGTGCAGGGGAGCTTGTGTTACAGGCTGAGAGGGCGGTACGACCGCCGACCCGTGACCTGATTTGGATAATGCCAACGTAGGGAGCTGAACAAAGTTGATTTTGCGGCTGCTTATGGCAGCCGCTTTTTTGTTGGGAGGAATGATTATGCTGACTATCAACGGCAAAGAGTACGAGCTCAACGGCAAGACAGTTGCCGAGGCTCTCGCGGAGATAGGCTACGGCGAACAGCGCGTGGCTGTCGAGCTCAACGAGTCCATAGTCCCGCGCGACCAGTACGCCTCGACTGTCCTCTATGAGGGCGACCATCTCGAGGTGGTGCGCTTCGTCGGAGGCGGCTGATATGGCGATACCCACAAGGGAGGAGATGTACCGCGCCCTTGAGGAGCGCCACGGTGCGGAGCTTCAGCGCAGGCTGTCGGCGGCGGGCGTCGCCGTCTGCGGACTGGGCGGGCTCGGCTCGAATATAGCGATACACCTCGCACGCGCGGGAGTGGGACATCTCAACATCATCGACTTCGACCGCGTGGACATCTCCAACCTCAACCGCCAGCAGTACTTCCCCGAACAGCTCGGGCAGTACAAGTCCGACGCACTGTACGATACACTGTCGAGAATAGCGCCGTACTGCGAGATTTCCCGAGACTGCGTGAAGCTGACCGAGGAGAATATCCCCGACCTGCTTGCGGACTCCGATATCATCTGCGAGGCGTTCGACTGCGCCGACCAGAAGGCGATGCTGGTGAACACGGTGCTGGAAAAAATGCCCGAAAAGTACCTGATATCGGGCTCGGGCATGGCGGGGCTGTCCTCCGCGAACAGCATAGTCACGCGCAGGGTGACGAAGCGCTTCTATCTCTGCGGAGACGAGGTCAGCGACGTTGCGGACGGGCTCGGACTGATTTCGGCGAGAGTTGCGGTCTGCGCGGCACATATGGCACATATGGCGATACGCATTATCGCCCAAGAATACGATGTTTAAGGAGTTTTTACAATGAATGATGACAAGCTGATAATCGGCGGCAGGGAGTTCCGCTCCCGCTTTATCCTCGGCTCGGGCAAGTATTCGCTCAGCCTCATCGAAGCCGCCGTAAAATACGCAGGAGCGGAGATAATCACGCTCGCGGTTCGCCGTGCGAACACCGCCGAGAGCGAGAATATCCTCGACTACATCCCCAAGGGCGTGACACTGCTCCCGAACACATCGGGCGCAAGAAATGCCGAGGAGGCTGTCCGCATAGCACGTCTCGCGCGAGAGCTCGGATGCGGAGACTTCGTGAAGATAGAGATAATGCGCGATACAAAGTACCTCCTCCCCGACAATCAGGAGACGGTAAAGGCTACGGAGATACTTGCGAAGGAGGGCTTCGTGGTAATGCCCTATATGTACCCCGACCTCAACACCGCGCGTGACCTCGTCAACGCGGGCGCGGCGTCGGTAATGCCGCTCGCATCGCCTATCGGCTCTAACAAGGGACTCGCAACGCGCGATTTCATACAGATACTCATTGACGAGATAGACCTGCCGATAATCGTGGACGCGGGAATAGGACGTCCGTCGCAGGCTTGCGAGGCAATGGAAATGGGCGCGGCGGCAGTTATGTCGAACACGGCGCTTGCTACAGCGGGAGACCTCCCCGTTATGGCTGAGGCGTTCAGACAGGCTATAGAGGCGGGCAGAAAGGCTTACCTCTCGGGTCTTGGACGCGTCCTCACCCGTGGAGCATCGCCGTCGGATACCCTCACGGGTTTCCTCAGAGACTGATGTAGGGGCGCATTACAGCAAAGCTGCATATAGCATCACAATCCAAATCAAAGATTTGGTGTGCTGCTTATCCGTGCGCCCGCAATAAAAACATCATCACGGGCGAGCGGAACTCGCCCCTACAGATAACAACGAATTGGAAGTAATATAAATGGACAACAACTATTTTGTGGATTCGGACAAGCTCTCCGAAGCCGCACTTGAAAAGAAGCACCGCCTCGAGAACGACCCGTCCTCGCGCACCGACCATATGCAGTATATGGAGGGCATGGAGCAGATAAGCTCCGACATACGCGAGCGCGTCATCTCCGAGATGCAGAGCTATGACTACAGCAAGTACACCCCCGCGGACGTTCTCCGCGCGCTGAGGCACGATACGTGCTCCGTCGAGGACTTCAAAGCACTGCTCTCTCCTGCCGCCGAGCCCTTCCTCGAGCAGATGGCGGAGCGTGCAAGGCTCGAGACGCAGAAGCACTTCGGCAACACGGTCTACCTCTTCACGCCGCTGTATATCGCCAACTACTGCGAGAATTACTGCGTATACTGCGGCTTCAACTGCTACAACGACATCCGCCGCATGAAGCTCTCCATGGAGCAGATAGAGCACGAGATGAAGGTCATCTCCGAGAGCGGCATGGAGGAGATACTCATTCTCACGGGCGAGAGCCGCGCGCAGAGCTCTGTCGAGTACATCGGCGAGGCTTGCAAACTCGCGCGGAAATACTTCCGCCTCGTTGGCATCGAGATTTACCCCGTCAATACCGACGAATACCGCTATCTCCACGAGTGCGGCGTCGATTACGTCACCGTCTTTCAGGAGACCTACGACAGCGACCGCTACGAACAGCTCCACCTGCTCGGACATAAGCGAGTGTTCCCCTACCGCTTCGAGGCGCAGGAGCGCGCTCTCATGGCGGGAATGCGCGGCATTGCGTGCTCGGCTCTGCTCGGACTTTCGGACTTCCGCAAGGACGCCCTCGCGAGCGCTCTGCACGTATACCACCTCCAGCGCAAGTACCCGCACGCGGAGATATCGCTGTCATGTCCGCGTCTGCGCCCGATAGTCAACAACGAGAAGATAAATCCGCTCGACGTCCACGAGAAACAGCTCTGTCAGGTGCTCTGCGCATACAGGATATTCCTGCCGTTCTGCGGTATCACAGTGTCCTCGCGTGAGAGCGAGAGCTTCCGCAACGGAATCGTCAAGATTGCCGCGACCAAGATATCGGCGGGCGTGTCCACGGGAATCGGCGACCACGAGAGCAAGTACACGGGCAAGGAAGCCGATGAGGCGGGCGACGAGCAGTTCGAGATAAACGACGGCAGAAGCCTCAAGAAGATGTACGACGATATGTCGGGCGAGGGACTTCAGCCCGTGCTGAACGACTATTTATATGTGTAACATCATCTGCGTGACGAACCGCGGACTGTGCGCGGACTTCCCCGCTCAGCTCCGAAAAATAGCCGCCGCAAAGCCCCGCGCGGTGATACTCCGCGAGAAGGACTTGTCCCCGCAGGAGTACCGCTCCCTCGCGGAGGAGGCAATGCGCATCTGCGCGGAGCACGGCGTCCCGTGCATACTGCACAGCTTCGCGGACATAGCGGCGGAGCTCGGTGCGGAGGCGATACATCTGCCACTGTACGTACTCCGCGGACTGTCCGACGAGACAAAGCGGAAATTCCGCACGATAGGCGCCTCATGCCACAGCGTCTCCGATGCGCTCGAAGCGCAGAGACAGGATGCTTCATATATCACTGCGGGACACGTTTTCGCCACCGACTGCAAGCGGGGACTGCCTCCGCGCGGACTTGACTTCCTGCGGGAGGTCTGCTCCGCCGTGGATATCCCAGTGTACGCGATAGGCGGAATCAGCGCCGAAAATTACGGCTCAGTCCTTGCCGCGGGAGCGGCGGGCGCGTGCGTGATGAGCGGGCTGATGACCTGTCCCGACCCGAAAAACTACCTTGACAGCTTCAGAGAGGAGAGTGACATCGAATGAGACTTTCACCCGAAATGCTCACCCTTTACGCTATAACCGACAACGCTTGTCTGCGCGGACGCGACCTCGCGGAGCAGGTCGAGCTCGCACTGCAGGGCGGCGTGACCTGCGTACAGCTCCGCGACAAGGAGCTCGACACGGACGAGCTCGCAGACGAGGCAAGGCGGCTCGTGCCGATATGCCACAGGTACGGCGCGCCGCTCATCGTCAACGACGACTACCGCGCGGCTATGCTCGCAGGAGCGGACGGCGTTCACGTCGGCATTGAGGACGCGCCCGTCGCGGAGATACGCCGCATTGCGGGCGAGGACTTCATCATCGGCGCGACCGCAAAGACGGTCGAGCAGGCGCGTGCGGCTCAGAAAATGGGCGCGGACTACCTCGGCGTGGGAGCGGTGTTCCCGTCGCCGACCAAGAAAAATGCCATTCGTATCACTCCCGATATTCTCCGCGAGATAACGGCAAGCGTGAAGCTGCCCGTCACGGCGATAGGCGGTATCACGGCGAAAAATGTGAGCGAGATAGCAGGCTGCGGACAGCGCGGCATTGCCGTAGTATCGGCGATTTTCGCCGCGGACGACGTCAAGGCGGCAGCGGAGCTTCTCCGCCAAAAAGCAGAGGAGGTCACGCGATGAGAACGGCACTTACTATCGCGGGGAGCGATTCCTCGGGCGGAGCGGGCATTCAGGCCGACATCAAGACCATGACCATGAACGGCGTGTTCGCCATGAGTGCGATAACGGCTCTGACCGCGCAGAATACCACGGGCGTGACGGGCGTCCTCGATACGCCGCCCGAATTCCTCGCTGCGCAGATAGACGCGGTGTTCAGCGATATCCGCCCCGACGCAGTCAAGATAGGCATGGTCTCCTCGGCGGAGCTCGCGGAGGTCATCGCGGACAGGCTCACCTACTGGAAGGCGGAAAATATCGTCGTTGACCCCGTAGCCGTCGCAACGAGCGGCTCGGCGCTGAGTTCGACTGAGGCATACGAGGCAGTCAAGCGGCTGTTGTTCCCGCTCGCGGCGGTGATAACGCCGAACATCCCCGAGGCGGAGCTGATATCGGAACTGAAAATAGCCTCCGCGGACGACATGGAGGCGGCGGCTATGGCGATAGTCGACAGGTACGGCTGCGCGACGCTCTGCAAGGGCGGACACATGATAAACGACGCGAGCGACTTCCTCTGCTGTCCCGACGGGACGTCACAGTGGTTCGAGGGGCGCCGCATCGACAACCCTAACACCCACGGCACGGGCTGTACGCTGTCGAGCGCGATAGCGGCAGGGCTCGCGAAGGGCATGGAGCTCGCGGAGGCGGTCGAGGCTGCGAAGGAGTACATCTCGGGAGCTCTCGCGGCAATGCTCGACCTCGGCAAGGGGAGCGGACCGCTCGACCACGGCTATCTGCTCCGCAGATAAATGTAGGGGCGGATACTATCCGCCTGCCGAAATACCGATAAATAAACCCATACAAATGTAGGGAACGCCGCCCTCGGCGTTCCGATAAAATAAACAAATCCAAACACGAAAGGAATCAAACCAATGAGAGAATACAGCACACAGATGGAAGCCGCAAAGAAGGGCATTATCACGCCCGAAATGAAGATTGTTGCCGAGAAGGAGAACATGGACGCTGAGAAGCTCCGCGCTCTCGTGGCGACAGGCGAGGTGGCTATCCCCTGCAACATCAACCACAAGTCCATCTCCCCCGAGGGCATCGGCGCGGGCATGAGGACGAAGATAAACGTAAACCTCGGTATTTCGGGCGATAAGAACGACTACGACATGGAAATGGACAAGGTCGACATGGCTATCAAGTTCGGCGCGGAGGCTATCATGGACCTCAGCAACTACGGCAAGACCAACACCTTCCGCAAGGCTCTCGTCGAGAAGTCGCCCGCTATGATAGGCACAGTCCCGATGTACGACGCTATCGGCTACCTCGAGAAGGACCTCCTCGAGATAACCGCGCAGGACTTCCTCAAGGTTGTGCGCGCTCACGCGGAGGAGGGCGTGGACTTCATGACTATCCACGCGGGTATCAACCGCCGTGCAGTCGAGGCTTTCATGCGTGACAAGCGCAAAATGAACATCGTTTCCCGCGGAGGCTCGCTCCTGTTCGCGTGGATGATGATGACGGGCAACGAGAACCCCTTCTTCGAGTATTACGACGATGTTCTCGACATTCTCCGCGAGTTCGACGTAACTATCAGCCTCGGAGACGCGCTCCGTCCAGGCTGTATCGACGACGCCACCGACGCGGGTCAGATAGCGGAGCTCATCGAGCTCGGTGCGCTGACCGAGAGAGCATGGGCTAAGGACGTGCAGGTCATGGTCGAGGGTCCCGGTCACATGGCAATGAACGAGATAGCGGCGAATATGAAGCTCCAGAAGCGTATCTGCCACAATGCGCCGTTCTACGTGCTCGGACCTCTCGTTACGGATATCGCTCCCGGCTACGACCACATCACATCGGCTATCGGCGGAGCTATCGCGGCGGCTAACGGTGCTGACTTCCTCTGCTATGTAACTCCCGCCGAGCACCTCCGTTTGCCCGACGCGAACGACGTAAAGGAGGGCATTATGGCGAGCAAGATAGCGGCTCATGCGGCTGACATCGCCAAGGGAATCCCCAATGCAAGAGACATCGACAACAGAATGGCTAAGGCTCGTCACGAGCTCGACTGGGAGGAGATGTTCAAGATATGCATCGACCCCGAGAAGGCTCGCGCTTACTACGAGAGCACGCCCGTTTCCGAGCGTCACACCTGCTCGATGTGCGGCAAGATGTGCGCTGTCCGCACAACAAATATGATTCTCAACGGCGAAAAGGTGGAGTTCTGCTCCGAAAAATAACTGACTGCGCGGCGTATGACTACAGCAAAAAAGCTCCGAACCAAGTGTTCGGAGCTTTTCGTCATTTTTTGAGTATGAACAGCGATATCAGAATGAGTACGCCCGCAGACAGGCTCGTTACCAAGCCTATCGCTGAAAGCGTCTTGCTCAGCTTGCCGTATTTCGACTTACTGCCCAGTATCGGTATCAGCGACAGTATCATGCCTGCGAGCTCGGGGATAACGAGCATTCCGCAGGTCAGGATTCCTATTACGCCGCAGACTATGGATATTATCGAGAGGACAAGTCCGCGTGTCTCATGCTTCACAAAGCTCTCTACGGGCTTGGTGTCGATGAGCTTCGCCGAGTTCACGACCTTGTTCAGAAGAGGCTCTTCATCTACAGCCGCTTTGTCTGCCGCAGTTGCCATTCTTGTCACGCCCGATAAATTAGACGTCATCGCCTCAGAGCTGAACGACTTGTTCGGTCTGACATTGAGCTTTTCTACCGTGACCCCGCCTTGTGTGGTGCTCTCCTTCAGGTCGCTCGCGGGAGTGTACTTCGGCGCGGCAGGCTCGCTCGCAGGCTGAATCTTGGGCTTCAGGTCAAGGAGATCGTTGTCGTCGAGAATGGGGTCGTAGCAGTGAACAGGGGGGAGGACCTCGGTGTGTCCGCAGTACGGACAGGTCATCATGCCCTTATGACGGTCTATCTCCATGGTGCCCGTGCAGCTCTCGCACACGGTATTTATAGGCGTTGCGTCGCGCTTTGCCTGAAGCGCCTTTATCTCTTCGCGGTGTCTCTTGTCGAGCCCCTTCTCCACGAATTCGCGGCGGGTGCGCTCCTCCTCCTGAGCAATGGCGCGCTTGGTCTGCTCCTGCTCGCGGGCGATTGCCTCCTCCTTCTCAAGAGTGCGGCGGTGGTCCTCGGCGACCTTATTGACAACGTTGTTTGCTGTACCCATTGCTGATCCCAAAAGGGAAGCGATAAGCTCGTCTTTCATTCGGCAGTTCCTCCTATATCATCGTAATGAATGCTGCGCATTCATTATAGCATAAAATAATTGAAATAGCAAGCCGCGCGGATATAAATTTCCGCTCCGTTCACCTTTGCCGCGAAATTGGCGGCGCGGACACCGCGCTTATAGCATAAAAATGCCGAAATAGCAAGAGCTGTACCGACGATCTTTTGCTTTATGCTTACGAAGCAGCGGCAATATTACTATTTGTAATATTTATGATGATTAAAACCGCTTGGAAAAATGACCGTTGTACATCTGTGACAATAAAAAAGCAGTGCAAACAACGCAATGTTATCATAATAACGAACTTAACGATTTATCAATAATATGTTCATTTCCTATTGACAAGCAATACATATTGTATTATAATATAGGTGTAAGATTATATCCGATACTATGATTGGGGGTGCAATTATGAAAAAATATAAGGTTAAAGGCTTCACACTCATCGAGCTTATCGTTGTAATTGCTATCATAGGTGTGCTCGCGGCGATACTTGTTCCTACCATGCTTGGATATGTAAAAAAATCAAAGCGCGCATCCGATGTAGCAAGTGCGAGAGTCATTCATACCGATTCCATTGACCTGATACTCGAGAATGAGGAGGCAAACGATTCGTTTTATAATCTCCCGTCGGGCGCAACGACATACCAGAAAACAGATGCTATCTCCGGCGCTAATTACGACCTTGTCCTTGCCGCTTATCTTGACGGTACTTCTCAGGCTGACGGCTCAGCCAAGATATGGACTCCTATCGACGCAAATCAGCAGGAGTTCTGCGATGTGCTGAATTCACGACTTGGCTATAAGGCTTCGGACAGCAAGATAAAGATAAAGATAAAGTACACAAGCTCCGGCGGCGAAAGGTATAATCGCTGGTATCTCGGCTACAGAAAGGACACTCCTTCGCTGGTGGAGGTTTGGGTCGGAGACGGCAGCAGCGGTCTCGGAACGCCGCAGTTGTGTCTGTATACTCAGGTAAATAAGTCGATGACAAGCTCGGATGGCTGATAATAACCAAAAATTGCGGAGTCTCCCTTTGGGAGACTCTTTTTTGCTTAAATTCAACTAATACCGCTTCATTTAATTGACATTTCTGTCGGATTGTGATATTATAATTGAGATGAAAATGACACTTTTATATACACATTTTAGCCTCTTTGTGCTCGGACCGTGTCTTTTTCGACGCTTTTCCGCTTACTCACGAAAGGAGCGCAATATATGAGAAAGTTTATACCCTTGGCTGTGGCTGCGGTCATCGCTGCGACCCTGACTCCGTTCGTCATGCCTGCGGAAACCTCCGCCGACGATAACGACACTATTAAAATAATGTGTATCGGCGACTCCATAACCGACGGCTATGTGCCCGAATATTCGGGCTCTTACCGTAAGTTCATCTACCACGGGCTGACTGAGAAGGGCTACAAGATAGACATGGTCGGCAGTAAGGACGGCGGCTATACTCCCACTTATACCGACGCGGCAACAGGCGAGAGCTTCGAGTACGACAACGAGAACACGGGCTACAGCGGATATGCGGTAAAGGCTTACCCAGGACGCAGCGGCATTCTCGAGACGCTTCAGCAGACAAAGTGCTTGCAGGAGAAACAGCCCGATATCGTCACTCTGCAAATTGGTACGAATAATATTATTGATAACCACGATATAAGCGCAAGTATAGATGACCTCTCGGAGCTCATCGACTATATCCTTGAAAACACTCCCGAGACGACAGCCGTGTTCGTAACGACGATACCGCCGCTCGACCCCAATCGTGCGGAGGTGTACGACTGGTTCGGCAACTACCGCCACTCCGCTGACTGGCAGACGCAGTACAGCGATGAGGAGGCTCTCGTAAAAATAGAGCGCACATGGAAGATGTACAATGCTGACGTCGTGGCTCATGTTGAGTACAGGATGATAAACGATAATATCAGCTCCGCGCCGTCAAGACTGCGGTGTGCAAGGATAGATGAAGCGATAACCGATGTGAAGACTCAGCTCTTCGACGGCGTTCACCCGAATAACGACGGCTACAGAAAAATGGGCGAGAAATGGGTCGAGGTGCTCGACGGTTACCTCAGCGGTGAAGCGGGTGCGACGTCCTCGACTACGACCTCGACGACTACTGCGACAGTTTCAACAGCGACTACTGCTACAACTGCCGTAACGACTGAGCCTCCGCAGGCTGAGCCGAGATGCAGAGTGTCCGACCTCGTCAGCCTCAGCAGATATCTGCTCGGGGACGGTGAGGTGAAGATAGGCAAGGATTCCGACAGATTCCACAGGTACGATATCGTCGACGACAACAGGCTCGATATGTTCGACCTCGTCGCCATGAGACGGCTCCTCGTCGAGACGGCGGATACCCTCCCGATATGGGACTGAGATTCCACAAGACTTTCACAAAAAATACAATTTGTTTACTATAAATCAGGTAATACTTTAAGACTATTTTAAGACTGGACATATATAATGATTACAGAATCCAACGAAAGGAGTTGAGAGTGAAGCGGCGGGGGCGATGTCAGACCCTGATAGGCTGCCGTGTTCACGTGCGTATGGCTATAAATACCTTTGCGAGAAAAGAAATAAAGTTCCTCCTCGACATGGAGCAGTATCAGGCACTCGCCGAGGAGATACACAAGTATATGGAGCCCGATAAGTATTGCGTAGGCGGCAAGGAATACGGCATCTATAACATATACTACGATACCCCCGACGACTACCTCATACGCGAATCTCTCTCAAAACCGTATTATAAGGAGAAAATAAGGCTAAGAAGCTATTATTCTCCCGCGTCCGAGGACTCGCTCGTGTTCCTCGAGATAAAGAAGAAGATAGGCGGCATCGTCACAAAGAGACGCGTCTCCATGACGCTCGCCGAGAGTGCGGAGTACCTCGCGACCCGTAAAAAGCCCGAATCAAAGAAGTACATAACGGGTCAGGTGTTCGCGGAGCTCGACGCCTTCCTCGATCACTACCCCATTCAGCCCAAGCAGTACATCAGCTACCAGCGCGAGGCTTTCTTCGGCAAGGAGAACAGCGACTTCCGCCTCACCTTCGACAGGAAGATTACCGAGCGCCGCTATGACCTCGGGCTCGACTATGCAAGCTACGGAAATCAGATAATCCGCCCCGACCAGCGCCTCATGGAGATAAAGGTCGGCGACGCGATGCCCGACTGGCTCGTCCGCAAGCTCTCGGAGCTCGGCATATACAAGACCAGCTTCTCGAAGTACGGCAAGGCTTATACCAACTTCGTGCAGGAGCAGGCGTCTGCGGGCAAGCAGATATACATCGCGGGCATATCCGTAGTCAAAAACAATATCTTGATGAATAGGAGCGTGTAAGTATGATGACTTCTGCTATCAGCCTCTTTGGCAATATAATCAATGACCTCGAGGACGACTCTATCTTCACAAGCGGAGCGTCCGATACCTCGGTCAGTGCGGGACAGTTCTTCGCCTGTGTGGGAGCGGCTCTCGTGCTCGGCTTCCTTATCAGCCTCATCTATATCCTCACTCACCGCAAGGAGGGCTACGCGCAGAGCTACGTCATGACTATGATAATGCTCCCTCCGATAATCGCGCTTATCCTCATTCTCATCAATTCCACCGCAGGAGCTCTCACGCTCGCGGGTGCGTTCACTCTCGTCCGATTCCGAAGCGTCGCGGGTGACCCGAAGGACATCGCCTACATCTTTTACGCAATGGCTACGGGCGTTGCGTGCGGCATCGGCTACATCGGATTCGCAGTCGTATTCTTCATCGTGCTCGGCATCGTGATGTTCGCACTGTCCGAGATAGGCTTCGGCTCGTGCAAGTCCAAGCATATGACACTCAAGATAACCATTCCCGAGAACCTTGACTATCAGGGCGTTTTCGAGCCCGTACTCGACAAGTACACCAACTATCACAAGCTCAGAAGAGTCAAGACCACCAACTTCGGCACGCTGTTCGAGCTCATTTACTCCGTTGACGTCAACGATGACATCGACCAGAAAAAGTTCATCGACGAGCTTCGTGCCCTCAACGGCAATATGACGATAAACCTCGTATTCTTCAGATACGATGACAAGGTTTACGAGACGCAGTGACAAGAAAGTTTCACACCACCCCCTTAAATAAAATCTATAACGGGATTTGTCAGGCTTACGGTCTGACAAATTCTGTATATGCGAAGGAGAATTGCTATGAATTTCAGAAAGCTCGCCGCTATAGCGGCTGTATTGACTATGATGACTTCGGCTGTTTCATGCGGAAAGGACTCCGATGACGGGGGCTCTGCCGATACCACTGCTGCGGTAACGGTCGACGGAACAGACGGCGCTGCTGAAAAGTCCACAACAGGTACGGGGACGGCAACGACCTCGAAGAATTCCGACAAGACTACTGCCAAGACTACTGCCAAGACTACCGATAAGTCCTCGAAGACTACCACTACTAAGGCGGCGGGGGCTACCGTAAGCGGAAGCTCGGGCGGCTCGTCGGGCGGCAGCTCATCGGGCGGAAGCTCGGGAGGCTCGGCTGAGACTACAAAGGCGGCTTCGGGCGGCTCGTCCTCGCAGGAGACTACCTCAGCGGACGAGGTCAAGGAATACACGGCTGAGATAACCCTCGGCAGCTCTCCCAAGGTGACAGGCGAAAATGTAACGGTCGAGGGCTCGGTCGTAACGATAAATGCGGGCGGAGACTACATCTTCACGGGCAAGGTCGACAACGGTCAGATAATCGTTGATACGGGCGCGTCCGAGGATAAGGTTACGGTAGTACTCAACGGCGTGGATATCTCGAACAGCTCGCTTCCCGCTATCTACATCAGAGAGGCTAAGAAGTGCACGATAAAGCCCAAGGAGGGCTCCGTCAACTACGTCTCCAGTGACGTGCCGAAGAAGGGCGTCAATGAGACGGGCGCGATTTTCTCCAACGATACGGTCAGACTCAAGGGCAACGGCGAGCTGAACGTTACGGCTACGGCGTCACACGGCATCAGCAGCGATGACGATGTCATCATAGAGAGCGGTACATATATCATCAATTCCCGCAAGTCGGGCATCATCGCGAACGATGATGTCACGATGAACGACGGCGACGTTACTATCTTCGGCGGCACCAACGGTATCAAGGCGAAGGGCAGCAGCGGCGCGGACGGCTCAATCAACATCAACGGCGGTACTATGCACATCTCGGGCGGCACCAAGGAGGAGAAGCACTCCATTTACGCTTCCGTTTTCAATTACACGGGCGGAACGGTGTTCGCAGCAGGCAACAAGTTCACAGAGCCGCTCCATTTGGCAGCTCCGTTTGTTGGCTTCGGCTTCAAGAACGGCGGTACGGCTGACAGCGAGCTGAAGTTCTACGTCAACGGCAAGGAGGTTGGTAAGCTCACTCCGCATAACGAGTTCAAGTCGGCGGTAATGTTCCTGCCTGACCTGAGCGTGGGCGACAAGGTGTCGATAACTGTCGACGGCAAGAGCGCGGGCGAGTTCAAGGTCGAGGATACGAAGAACGAATTCCTGATAGACTAATGCAGCAGCCGCGGGGAGGGGACTCCCCGCGGTTTTTATTTGTACATACAATTGTGCATATTTTTTTATCAAATTTTAGACAGCATTAGAACAGGTTATGAACAGCAAATTTATATTAATAAATTATAAATACGCAGTAAATTATAACTTGTTAATAGAAAATTAACAATAAAAACGGCGAAAAAGCGGTGAAAAGTACACTATATTACAGCTAAGTGTATAAATATTTATTGTCAAGAGGATTCTTCTGCTATATAATAATATCAGCAATTGAAGAAAATTGGTATTCGGTATCAAGTACCCTCCCCTCTCATGTGCTTGATACTGGATATTAATTCAACTGCTCGCCATAGAAAAAGAATTAGTTTTTTATTAAAACTAATCCCTTTCATTTGTAATTTTTTCATGTTTTCTATTCTCAATAACTTATTTTAACTATATCTATGGCGCGGTCCAACAGTGCTAAACGATTTTTATCGTACGGACCGCATTCGCACCTCGAAAGAGGTGCATCTTTTTGTATTGTGAAATTTGCGTGAAAGATTATATAATCTGCTTGACAAATTATATAGCAGGTGGTATGATATAAGCAAAGGAGGCGGTACAATGAAGCGAAGTGTGTACAGTCTTGTTCTCATGGACGACGTCATAAGAGCGGTCGATGAGCAGGCATATCGGCTCGGGACAAGCCGCTCGAACCTCATAAATCAGATACTCGCCGAGCACCTGTCCTGCGTGACTCCCGAGATGCGTATGCGCGATATCTTCGGCTGCGTTGAGGAGCTCATCGGCAGCGCGATGCAGATACAGCAGCAGCGCTCCGCTTCGCTGCTGACAATGCGGACGGCACTGGAGTACAAGTACCGCCCGACGATAAGCTACAAGGTCGAGCTCGAGCGCGCGCCCGACAAGTACCTCGGGACGCTGAGGGTGCAGATTCGCACGCAGAGCGACGCCCTCATCAAGCTGTTCAACAGCTTTTTCGCGTACCGTGTACAGACAGAAAGCGTGCGGCTTGCGGCTCTTGGATTCGATTACCCCGACTGGGAGCTCACCTCGGGCAGCTTCACGCGGCGGCTGCTGAACGCGGGTGAGGTCACCGATGAGCAGACAGGCGAGGCTATCGGCAGGTACATCACCGACCTCGACCTTGCTGTAAAGACATTTTTTGCCGACCCGCACGGCTTCGGCGAGGCTGCTCCCGAGCTGGAAAAGCGGTACGGACAAATGTTGAAAACGTTTGTTGTTTAGTTCGCGGAGGTTACTGCCGCTACGAACTGACTGCCGTGCGAAACTTTCGGTTTCGCGTTCAACAATTATTAAAACGGAGGTTTATCTCCGCGACTTGTAGATGAATAAGGAGGATACAGATATGAATGCAGAGAAATACACGCAGAGGACTGTCGACGCTGTCAGAAAAGCCCAAAGCATCGCTGTTATGCAGTCCAACAACGTCATCGAGCCCGTTCACCTGCTCTCGGGTCTGATGAAGCAGGAAAACGGTCTTATCCCGCAGCTAATCAAGAAAATGAACATCGACGCCGACATCTTCGACGGCGAGGTCGACAAGAAAATAAATATGCTCCCCAAGGTCACGGGAAGCGGCAGAAGCAGCAATATCGGCATTTCCGCTGAGGGCGACCGCGTCCTCACGACTGCCGAGTCCATCGCTGACAACATGAAGGACGAGTTCGTCTCCGTCGAGCACGTTATGCTCGCGCTCATCGAGTGCAAGGACAGGGACGTTTCCGCCCTATTCCGCACCTTCAACATCACGCGTGACGGCTTCCTGTCGGCGCTGATGTCCGTCCGCGGCAACACGCGCGTGACCTCCGAGAATCCCGAGGACACCTACGACGTGCTCACTAAGTACGGTCAGGAGCTCGTCGGGCTCGCCAAGCGCAACAAGCTCGACCCCGTTATCGGGCGTGACAGCGAGATTCGCAACGTTATCCGCATACTCTCGCGTAAAACCAAGAATAACCCCGTGCTCATCGGCGAGCCAGGCGTCGGCAAGACTGCCATTGCGGAGGGACTTGCCCTGCGTATCGTGGCGGGAGATGTCCCCGACAGCCTCAAAGACCGCAAGGTATTCTCGCTCGATATGGGCGCGCTCGTTGCGGGTGCCAAGTACCGCGGCGAGTTCGAGGAGCGCCTCAAAGCCGTCCTCAACGAGATAAAGAACAGCAACGGACAAATCCTCCTCTTTATAGATGAGCTCCACACCATTGTCGGCGCGGGCAAGACCGACGGCGCAATGGACGCGGGCAATCTGCTGAAGCCCATGCTCGCGCGCGGTGAGCTCCACTGCATAGGCGCGACTACGCTCAACGAGTACCGCCAGTACATCGAAAAAGACCCCGCTCTCGAGCGCCGTTTCCAGCCTGTCATGGTCGACGAGCCGACGGTCGAGGACACGATATCCATTCTCCGCGGACTCAAAGAGCGCTATGAGGTGTTCCACGGCGTAAAGATAAGCGACAATGCGCTCATCTCCGCGGCTGTGCTGTCAAACCGCTACATCACCGACAGATTCCTCCCCGATAAGGCGATAGACCTCATCGACGAGGCGTGCGCTACGATACGCACGGAAATGGACTCCATGCCGACCGAGCTCGACGTTATCTCGCGTAAGATAGTTCAGCTCGAGATAGAAGAAGCCGCCCTCAAAAAGGAGAGCGACAACATCTCGCAGGAGCACCTCGCCGAGATACAGAAGGAGCTCTCGGAGCTCCGCGAGCAGTTCAACGCGATGAAGGCGAAGTGGGAGAACGAGAAAAAGGATATTTCCGCCGTACAGAAGCTACGCGAGGAGCTCGAAGCTCTCAACGGCGAGATTGACAAGGCGGAGCGCGAGTACGACCTCAACAAGGCGGCGGAGCTCAAATACGGCAGGCTGCCGCAGCTCAAAAAGCAGCTCGAGGAGCTCGAGCAGAAGGCGGAGGAAGACCTCAAGGGCGAGCGTCTGCTCCGTGACAGAGTCACCGAGGACGAGATAGCGAAAATCGTCTGCCGCTGGACGGGCATTCCCGTGGCGAAGCTCATGGAGGGCGAAAAGGAGAAGGTCCTGCACCTCGGCGAGCTCCTGCACAAGCGTGTCATCGGTCAGGACGAGGCTGTCGAGAAGGTCAGCGAGGCGATACTGCGCTCGCGTGCGGGCATACAGGCTCCCGACAGACCTATCGGCTCGTTCATGTTCCTCGGACCTACGGGCGTCGGCAAGACCGAGCTCGCAAAGGCGCTCTCGGAGATACTCTTCGACGATGAGAAAAACATCATTCGTATCGACATGAGTGAATATATGGAGAAGTTCAGCGTGAGCCGCCTCATAGGAGCGCCTCCCGGATACGTCGGCTACGACGAGGGCGGTCAGCTCACCGAGGCAGTCCGCCGCAAGCCGTACTCCGTCGTGCTCTTTGACGAGATTGAAAAGGCTCACCCCGATGTGTTCAATATCCTCCTGCAAGTTCTCGACGACGGTCGTATCACCGACTCGCAGGGCAGAACAGTCGACTTCAAGAACACTATTATTATACTGACGTCCAACCTCGGAAGCCCGTACATCCTCGACGGCATCGACGAGAACGGCAACATCACCGACGAGGCGCGCGCGAACGTCGAGGCTCTGCTGAAAAAGCAGTTCCGCCCCGAGTTCCTCAACCGTCTCGACGAGATAATCTTCTACAAGCCGCTCGCGAAGTCCGAGATAATGAACATAGTTGACCTCATGCTCGCAGACCTGCAAAAGCGCCTCGACGACAAGCACATCCGCATAAACGTCAGCGAGGCTGCCAAGAATTATATCGTGGACTGCGGCTATGACCCGAACTTCGGCGCGCGTCCGCTCCGCCGCTTCATTCAGAGCAAGGTGGAGACCCTCGTCGCCAAGAAGATGATATCCTGCGACCTCTCCGCGGGCGACGTTATCGACGTTGACCTCGAGGACGGAGTGCTCACAGCTGAAAAAGGCTGAGAATCAAAACAGCAATAAGGGAGTTCAGTTCCCTTATTGCTGTTTTTTAGTGAATAATGAATAGTGAATAGTGAAAAGTGAATAATTATGGTATCGGCTTCGCCGATAATATTTAAAATTGTCCGCGCAAGCGGACACCGCAATTATTCATTATTCTTTCTTCTTTATTCATTTAGACAGCGTGTATATCACGCTGTCGCTCATGATTGTATAAGGCTGACAAAAACGGCGTGCCTCCGACGTTTCGGAGCCTTCGTAACGGTAAATAGCCAATTTCTATGGTCGTTTTCTATAAAAAGCAGCCTGCATATACCGTAGAATCGGTCGAAATGTCTTTTTTTCGCAAATTCCTTGACAAATCTCAGAAATAGGTATATAATGCATATATAAAATTTTAAAAATGGAGGATACAGATATGACAAAAACTGAACTTATCAGTGTTGTTGCTGAAAAGACTGACTTCACTAAGAAGAATGCAGAGGCTGCTGTAAACGCAGTTATCGCTGCTATCACAGAATCTCTCGCTGGCGGCGAGAAGGTTTCTATCGTTGGCTTCGGTACTTTCGAGGTTCGCGACAGAAAGGCTAAGCAGGTTATCAACCCCCAGACCAAGAAGATGATGACTGCTCCCGCTTCTAAGGCTCCCGCTTTCAAGGCTGGTCAGGCTCTCAAGAACGCTGTAAACAAGTAATCAAAACGGAGGTAAAGAATCATGGCTGATGTTAAGAAGACCGCAGAGGCAGCTGTAGCAGAGGTTAAGGCTCCTGAGAAGGCTGCTGAGAAGAAGGCTGCTGAGAAGAAGGCTCCCGCTGCTAAGAAGGCTGCTGCTAAGAAGCCCGCTGCTAAGAAGCCCGCTGCTAAGAAGGCTGCTGCTCCTAAGAAGGCTGCTGCTCCCAAGAAGGCTGCTGCTAAGAAGACAGTTGCTTCCGAGAACGTTTACGTTCAGTATCACGGCGCTGAGATCACTTCTGCTGACCTCATCGCAAAGGCTAAGAAGGATTCGGGTGTCAAGTCTCCCAAGACTGTAAACGTTTACGTAAAGCCTGAGGAGAATAAGGTATACTACGTTGTTGATGATAACAACGTAGGCAGCTTTGATCTCGTTTGATTTAACTTAATACAAAAAAGAGAGCTGTACGGAATCCGTACAGCTCTTTTTATTTTTGTTGGGGCGCCCGTGGCATAATGGTATATTTGCGGAACGCCGAGGGCGGCGTTCCCTACATAATTGCACAGTAGGGGCGCCCTTGGGGCGTCCGCATGATATGAACGGCAAGCAATATCGCGCGGCATAATACGAATTGAAAAGACGTCCCGCAGGACGCCTTTTTCTTAGTATTGTATGCTTACTCTGTACTGTATCGGCGTCATACCGACCACCATGCTGAACTGGCGCAGGAAGTACTTGCTGTCGAGGTAGCCGCATTTCTCCGATATCTCGATGACGTTCAGCGTCGTCGTCGAAAGATAGTATTTTGCCTTTGCGATACGCGCGATGATGCAGTCCTTGTGGAAGCTGATGCCGAAGCACTGCTTGAACACGCTTCGGAGGTAGCCCGTGCTGCCGGGGAATAGGTCGTGGAGGCTCTCGCTGTCGAAGGTCTCCGTCGGGCGGGAGTAAACGTAACTGCGTATCTCCTCCATTTCGCGGTAGTGACTGATGATCTTCTTCTCATCGAGCACCTTAGCCTTGACGTCGGCTTCGGCGGAGCACTTCTCGTAGATCTCCTTATACGGAATGCCCGAGCACTGCTCGCACACGCAGACGAAGGAGTCCACGCCGTAGTATTCCATGTACTTCTTATGCTGGAGCAGTATCGACGAGACGCAGTCGCCGATGAGCTCGGACGGAGCGTTGCGCTGTACCACGCATATGAGCGTGTTGTCGTTGATTCGACCGCATATATCGTGGTTTCCGCAGAACTCGTCCAGTGCGCGGGAAGCGTCGAGTATAGCCTTTATCCTGTCGTCCGTGTTCGCTATGGAGATGCTCTCCTCCGAGAGGCATATCCTCAGCATGACGAAGTACATCTCCTTGTTGCCGTGCAGCACTGCCGAGTTGTACGCCCTCTCGAGTCCTGTCGCGTTGTACATACCAGTGAGGGTGTCACGCTGCTCTGAGAGGTTCTGACAACTCGTGAGGTAGCGGATATCGTTCTTCATTCGCAGGAATTCGAGGCATATCGAGACCGACTTTATCCAGTTTCGGAAGATGTCGTCGTAGGTGTCGGGGACGTCGTAGCGCAGTATGATATGTCCGAACAAGCGCTGTCCGAAGAAAAGCGGGTTGAAGTAGTACACCGCAGGGGTCTGACAGCGCGAGAATATCTCCGCGAAGTCGAAGCGGTGAGCCTCATACGGTGTGTTGTCGAACCACGGCATTACGTCACGGCAGCTCATGACGTCGGATACCTCCGCCGTCGGGTCGTACCAGTTTGACTGGAGGCAGAGCACGACGTTGTACGCGTCGCGTATCAGCCAGTGGAATTTTCCCAGTATCTCGACAAATTCGTCGAGGTTCTTGCTCTCGGTTATCTCCTGGTCGAGCGAGCTGAAGAGGTTCCACGCCTCAAAGTCGCTCTTGACCTTGGCGCTGTCGAGCTCCTTGAAGTAGTTGTCGAGCTTCTTTCCGCAGGGACAGCTGTCGCCTTGTATGAATCTGCCCTTGGGAGGCGTGAATTCGGGCTCCTTGATGCCGTCAAGCCTGTCGCGTATCATCTCCACCGCACATCTTCCGAGGTCGGCGCGGTTGCGCTGATAGGTCGTGAGCAGGGGATAGTGCATCAGCCGCTTGTTTATGTACTCGTAGCCGATGACCGCAACGTCCTCGGGCACGCGGATATTGTTCCGTCTGAACTCGTCGAGCAGACCGTATGCCATGTAGTCGTTCGCGCACGCGACAGCCTGCGGCAGGGGCAGAGCTCCGCTGACGTACTTCTTCGCGAGCTCTTCGCCCGACGTCATCCAGAAGTCGCCGAAGTGTATCTTATTTTCGTTCACCTCTATGCCGTGCTTGCGGAGCGACTGCCTGTAGCCCTCGGCACGGTTGTGCGAGAGCTCGAGGTAGTCATAGCCCGAGAGATAGTCGATGTCGGTGAGCCCGTGCTCGTCGATGAGGTGGTCGATTATCTCGACGGTATCGTCGATATCACTGGTGTTGATGAAGGTGAACTTCGAGTTGGCGAACTCCTCAAGGTGTGCGCCGAGAACTATTATCGGCACGTCCTTGGTCAGCATGGAATTGGCGATAGCCTCGCGTATCTGCTCATTTACGAAGGATTCGGAAATGAGTATGACGGCGGATATCTGCTCCGAGAGGACGAGCTCGTATATCTTGTTCTCGCACTCGAGGGAGTTTATGCTGATGTTCGGGTTGTATATGTTTGAGAGCACAGCGGTATCATAGCCGTATTCCTGTGCCTTTTCGATAATGCCGAACAGTATCTGTCTTTGCTCGATGCTGTTGGCTTCCGCGGAAACAACGCAGATTATCGGGCGCTTAGGCTTGTTCATTTTCTGACCTCCATATGGTCGCTTGTCCGCCAAATGCGGAACGTCATCCCAATTTGTTACAACAAATAATAAATGCGCATTTTATTCACATACTCCGCGCAACATCATATGTAACCATATTAATTATACGGCAAATGAGGAAATGTGTCAATACTTTTTTGTTATAAAAGCATAAAAAGTCAGCGGTTTTGTCCACCTTTCTTACGCATTGTGGGTTTACTGTCTGCATTTATTAACGTATAATGAATATATCATAAGTAAAATGCAATTAATATGCAGTATAATAAGTCAGGGACGTATTAAGGAGGAAATCAACATGAGCAAGATCAGAACAATGAAGTCTGTGCTTGCTGGAATGCTTGCGGGAACTATGGTGTTCTCTGCGGCAACAGTATTCCCGTCGGACAGCTTCACCAAGGAGCTCGACGCAAATGCGGCGGGCGCCTGCACGATCAACACAGGAAAGACATATCAGAGGATCCGCGGCTTCGGCGGAATGAACCACCCCGAGTGGCAGAGCTATAACGCTCAGAACGGAGCTCCCGGAGACATGACAGCGGCACAGGTACAGACAGCGTTCGGCAACGGAGCCAACGAGCTCGGTCTGACGATACTCCGTATCTTCGTAAGTGACCAGCAGAACGCTTGGAACAACGCTATACCCACAGCCCAGAGAGCTCAGCAGCTCGGAGCTACCGTATTCGCAACTCCGTGGAATCCTCCCGCTTCAATGAGAAGCAAAGGATCTGGCGGACCGAGAGGCGGACAGTATGTGCTCAATAACGGAGCGGAGGCTAACTACGCGAAGCACCTCAACGACTTCATCAAATTCTGCGACAGCAAGGGCGTAAAGCTCAACTCTATCTCAGTTCAGAACGAGCCTGACTGGTCGGGCGAGTGGACATACTGGGCTCCCTCACGCTGTGCATCATTCCTCGCGAACTACGGTAAATCCGTAACATCGGGCACTGACACAAAGATGATGTCTCCCGAGAGCTTCAGCTACAGCAAGGACTACTACAACGCTATTCTGAACGACTCAAAGGCTATGGCGAACTGCGATATGTTCGGTACTCACTTCTACGGTACTCAGCGCAGTCAGATGGACTTCCCCGCACTCGAAAACTGCGGCAAGGAAATATGGATGACCGAGGTTTACGTTCCTAACTCGGACAACAACTCCGCTGACCGCTGGCCCGAGGGCGTTGCAGTTGCGGAGAATATCCACAACGCAATGGTTGTCGGAAACATGAATGCTTACGTATGGTGGTATATCCGCCGTCAGTACAGCCCGATGTGGGACACGGGCAAGATATCCAAGAGAGGCTACGCAATGGCGCAGTTCTCGAAGTGGGTACGTCCGGGAGACGTCCGCATTGACGCAACAGAGCAGCCCAACAGCAATATCCTCGTATCTGCGTACAAGCACAGCGACACGCAGGCAACTATCGTTGCTATAAATAAGGGCAGCGGCGAGGTATCGCAGCAGTTCACACTCAGCGGAAGAAGCATCACCAATGTTGACCGCTACAGAACATCAGGCAGCGAGAACATCGCTCAGACAAAGGGCATGGCATCGAGCGGCTCATCGTTCACCTGCCAGCTTCCCGCAAACAGCGTATCTACGTTCGTTGTAACGATGACGAGCGACGGCAAGGACCTTCCTGACGACCCCGACGCTCCTGTAGTACGCGAGCCTATCAAGCCCGATTCCAACGGCTACTACTACCACGACACCTTCGAGACCGACAACGGCTCATGGGAGGGCAGAGGCGGCGCTACAGTCTCAACAGGCGGCACTGCATACGCAGGCAGCAAGGCTCTGACCGTGTCTGACAGAACAAGTGCATGGCACGGCGCAATGAAGACTCTGGATTCAGCTACATTCAAGGCAGGCGACGAGTACAGCTTCAGCGTTGCGGCTTCTGGCTCGGGCAATATGATGCTCTCGCTCCAGTACACTGACGCTTCGGGCGAGACCAAGTACGACCACATCGCAAACGGACAGTCCGACGGCGGCTATGTACAGCTCGCAAACA
>Ga0247608_10002088_pt1 | contig 25925 bp, 27 predicted proteins | sample 176DNAGHGlowgp2_FD_193490 | JGI IMG/M metagenome (GOLD analysis project Ga0247608, IMG submission 193490) | Sheep rumen microbial communities from Palmerston North, Manawatu-Wanganui, New Zealand - 1766 DNA GHGlow gp2 | ecosystem: Host-associated > Mammals > Digestive system > Stomach > Rumen ... | reverse complement strand
TTACCGCCGTATTGATTGAACCGAGGTTGCAGTCATAGAAGCCGAACACGCCCTCGCCGTGGAAGTTGATGCCGGCATAGGTGCAGTGGTCGGCGTATATCTTGTGGAGGTCGATGTTGAAACTGGCCTCCCCGAACTCGATACCGATGTAGCACTGTGAACAGCGGATGTCGTACAGGGTGACCGCCCACTTGGTGGTGCCCTGCAGCTCCATGCCCTTGCGGAATCCCATCAGGCGGAGATGGCGGAAGGCGTAGTCAAAATGGGCGGCGCCGTCGTGGAGCCACTCGTTGGACCTGATGCCAACGCCTCCGGTGCTTACCGGGGACAGGCTGCCGTTGTTGCTACGGTTCGACAGGACGACGTTCTCGATGACATTCTCGCGGTTCTCGCAGTAGACGAAGTAGTCGCCGCTGCGGTAGGTGGACATCTCGCTAACGTCGTCGCCGTAGATTGCCTCGCCTATGATTTTTCCGCCAAGCGGGAGTGTCAGGTAGCCGTTGAACCAGTATCTGCTCTTGCGAAGCCTTACTGTAGAGCAGCGTGCCCAGATTCTGTTGAAGTACGGGGTGCAGTCTATACGTTCGGCATAGGTCTTGGTCGGAACATAGCCAAGCTGTTCGGGGTACAGTGCGTCATCCTGTACCTGGAGTACCGCCTGCTTCCCGTTGCCGAGGCTGACGATGTCCATCGCGTTGGCAGTCTCGCCTGTTGTTACGAAATACCGGGAGGCGCCGCCGTCATTTTCTGAATTGAATCCGTTGGTCTCGAAGTAGGTACCTGAGGAAAGCTTCGCACTGTCGGCTATGGCCGCCTGCAAGGTGGGGTATATCGGTGCACTGAGTTCGGACTTGGTGGCGTATGTCGCCTCGATATCGTTGCCGGAGGCGTCCTTTTCGGCCCGGTCGGCCCATATCGGGAGAGTGCCTATGCTCACCACTCGTGCGTCCGATTCGGCATCCGCTATCGGGTTTCCGTTATCGTCGAGAATGTAATCGTCGTTCTCGTCCTGGAGGAACTCGACTTCGCCCTCTATTCCCAGTGTGAGGTCGTTCCCGTCCTTGTCGCAGTCTGTACGGGCGGCGTAAACGGAGTGACCATCGTAGGTGCGGAGGTAGGTGGTGGAGTCTACGATGTCCGTGGTGGATTCCGGGATTACCGGAATCGTTGGTGTATTGGACAGGTCCGCGTAGCTACCGGAGGTTGCAACCGTAGCTAAGGACGGCTTGTTCTTTATGAATGCATCGGAGGTACTGTCTGAGACGTTCCAGTCGGACTGTACGTTAACTTCAGCGCCCGTAGCGATGCCATCAAGCTTAGACTTGTAGCTTTCGTTAAATCGTTCGGCTATCCATTTCCCGTCGCCCCGTAAAAAGTTGCTGCGTTCGGCTACTTTTGGCTGTGGAACGGTTCCCGCACGTCCATCAGATGACCCAGTTGCACCCAGCATGATTGATGGGGTTAGGGTTATCGACCCGGCGGTTTCAGCACGGTCCATCCCGGAAAATGTCACCGGTACCGCATTACTTATAGCGGTCCTAGCTGCCTGGTCAGAAATCTCTAGTGTGATTTCCTGAGTTCCCTTAACTACATGAAGAATCGACATTTCTTGCGACGGCATGGGACATTAACCCTCCTGATATAGGGAGTTTATATAGTAGTTATGGGCATCCTAATCATATATAACGCAAATCGGCATTAATCTGACGGGATAACGAATCATTGTATGAATTGTGCCGACTGACAAGTTCATCTATTGAAGAGACCGAAATCCCCTGGCTAGATACTCCGGTGGCATTATACGATATGCAGTTGTTCAACGTTCCATACTTTTCGAAAGCGTACTGGGACGAGCTTGATACAAGGTTCACGTCTGCATTGAAACAATTGTATATAGGCACGTTGCCTGTCCATCCAGCAAGGTGTAACCCGTTTTCCCTATAACTACTATAGCCGGTGCTATCGTATAGCATGGCATCGGTATTGACTATGCCACACCCATGCATGTCTATATTAGATATTGTCCATGTAGCGGCTATTATACCGAACTGCACGCTCCCCATGCCTCCAGCAGTCTTTGTAACTCCGACCAATCTACAGTTACGTACTTGTACGTTATAAATCTTCGCACCTGGCTGGACATAGAAACAACAGAATTGACCTTGCTTGAAATTTTTTAATGAACAGTTCTCTATGTAGAGGTCTCGTATAGTCGCCGTACTTCCTAGAGTATTCCAAAGCACCCCTGAACCATAACTTGCTGCTGACTCGTTGGCCTGGTGATAATAAAGTCCCTTTATTGAATGCAGTTGGCCATCAAGTGTACCGGCAAAATTTACCAGTCTTAACCAAGTACAATCGTTGGCTGGTGGATGGACATGCCCCGCTGACGAGTATAGGTCAATCCAATTCTTGTTGTTTTCATAGTCTTCGTTGAATATCAAATCGTTATCCATCAGGATGTTTTTTCCCGAAAAATCGGATGACGATGTGATATAAGATGGGCACGTCGCGTCGCATGCCCATTGGCCACCGGTTATATAGCATAATGCGGCATACTGTGCCGGCGTAGATATATGGTACTCGCCGTTAGTTTCCGACTGCATGAACGAGTAGTCGCGCTCGCCATTCCAGTATGCATTGGTATACAACCTGGAAAGCTGACCTTCCGTACTTACAATCTTACCAGTGATTGGCTCCAGTATAAGCGGTTTTCCGGTGGACATGATGCCTAGCCTAGTGTTATGGTTAATGTTTTTGTGGAATCCGAGTAACTGTACCCGGTTACCGCGTCAAGCTTGGCCTGTATAGCTTTTGTGGTTGGCACGAGTTCATCACTGGTTCCGTCCCATGTACCGGTTGAATCGAGGAATGCCTTTCCGGAATCAACTGTACTGCTGCCACTATCGAACGTGGCGATGTCGCCTTCGGTGGAACTGCTGGGCTTGTCCTGCTTGGCGGCGAGGGCTGTGTCGGTCTCCGTTTTAGTGTAACGGTCAGCAATGTCGCCAATTAGAGTTGTCTCGACACCTTCGGCTCGGGTAGTTTCTGCCGTAATCCTATTGCCCAGTGCAGCCTCGGCATCCGTCGCCCTCGTGGTTTCGGTGGATATTGCACTGGACAGTTCGGCTTCCCTGGTGGTCGCCCGTTCAGTCTCGGTAACGATTTCCGTATGGAGAGTTTCTTCCGCTTCTGTTGCCCTTTCCCGTTCGGCCGACACGGCGGCATCTATCATCGCCTCAATGTCGGGACGATTCCTGATGTAGTCGACCTTGGTTTCGTCATCCTGAGCCCAGTCAGCCTGGACCTGTGGCTTGCCGTCAGCGTTCACCGTGTAGATTTTGTGACCGTCCGCTGCAGTTTCCTCGGTTACGGTAGCGTTCTCACCAGCCTTTACCTCGGTGGTAGCGGCGGACTCGCCGGCCTTCGCCCTTGTTACCTCGTTGGCGAGTTCTGTCTGGATACTTGTTTCCGCTGTAGTTGCACGATCTCGCTCGGCGGACACGGCGTCATCAATCATCCCCTCGATGTCGGGCTTGTTCTTGATGTAGTCCGGCTGGGTATCGTCTTCCTGTTCCCAGTCGGACTGCGATATGATGATTTCCGCCCAGCTACCGTCACCGGCGAGTACCTTGTTCTCGTCACCAGGCTGGGGGACCGGTACCATTCCTGAGGTACCTATTCCCTCGAACGTCTTTGCGCCGACGCCGAACGCCTTCATTCCCTGGCAGGTGCCTTCCTGAACCTCTATCGTCTCCGGAGTCGTTGATACTACGGTGATATTGTCGACGACTTGGGTAGTGGACGGGCAGCACGGTCCCGGCATGAAGAACGGAGGCGGAGGAGGGAACAGTCCCGGCGCGTCTGTAGGTGCCGGTTGGAGCCTTTTTGGCTTTTTCGGTGCCGGTCCTGGACACGGCGGTTCCTTCTTGGTTATGGAGCTTACCTTGATGTTTGCCATACGCGGAGACTCGTTATTCTGTGAGTCAGTTTATATGGTTGGCCTCGGGTGGAAACCGCGATAAATCCGGTACAAAAAATGGATTTCACGATAAACTATCTTGCATGAATTCAGCCATGGGAAAGACATGGACTTGGCCAATATTACAGAATATATCAAGTTGCTCGCTTCGTTCCTCGTGTCGCTGACGGCATTGGCCGCAGCTATTGTAGGTGTTATTAGTCCGCTTCGCAAGTGGCTCATCAACCGTCTGAAGCTGTACACGATGGATGAGCGGGTCATCAGTCTGGAGAAGTCGGTGGAGATGCTCAAGCAGGCGTCCGTTGCCGCCATCCGCAACGACCTTACCGCTGTCTACAACCGTGCGGAGGAACGTGGCTTCATCGGCGACTGGGACAGGGAGAACTTCGAGCGCATGTACACGGTGTACTCCGACATGGGAGGAAATTCCTACATACACGAAGTGTACAAGAGAATCATAGCGATGCCGCGCAAGCCGAAGAAGGCTACGAGGCGCACCAAGAAGAAATAGGAGGTAGATATGGCTTGCAACTGTCACCACCATCCTCATCCGGTGCCCGGTCACCCGGTTCCTCCTCTGAGGCCGTTCATTCCGGCTCCGCCTCATCCGCACCAGGTTCCGACCTACGTCGGCCCCGGATGCTGCGCTCCGCTTCCTCCGCACTACTGGCATCCCCTTCATCCGGGTCCGTGCGGATGCTGTCCTCCGCCTCCACCGCCGGGTCCGTGGCAGTACACGCCGTCGCACCTCTACCCTAACTACTTCAACGTGTGCGGATGGCAGCGGTTCATTCCTCCGTTCCCCATCTTCATGCCGAACCAGCCGGTGCCCGGCCCAATTCCTTTTGATCCCAGACTGAGGTGGTGACATGTCGTACCATTACAACAAGCCGTCAATTCCGGTCTGCATGCCGGTCGAGCCCCCGAGCCCGGTCTACCCGTCGCCCGGTTTCGCTCCTCCTCGCCCGGAACCGTACTACGGCACTCTGAAGATCGTGGAGGCCCGTCCTACCGACGACCACCGGTCTACGGCTGTTAGGTACGCGGACGGTAGGTACGACGTTATCCCCAACGCTTGCGTCTTGGAACCTGGCACCGTGACCAACAACGGGCCTCGTTGCCTTCCGTGGGACGACGTGCGCGGGGACATATCCAACTCCGAGGGGATGGACTTCATCAACTACGCGTTCAACAATTCTGACTGTGGAGCGACCTTCTAATTCAAGTGGAATATGTCGTCGAACGCCTCTGCATACCCCGGATTGCTGTCCGGGGTTTCTTGTACGGTGAGCGCGGTTACCGGAGCTTGCTGGGGTCGGATGCCTACTCCGTGGGAAATGCCGAGGTCGACGTTCTCGCCGGCATTTATCTTTTCAAGCAGTCTGTACGGGTTCTCTCCGTTCACGGTGAACGCTTCCGGACCCATGTCCCCGAGGAACAGTGTATCGACGTAGGCGTCAAGCTCTGGGTTTGGGTCGGCGCTGTACTTTCCCGCGTTGTTGGCAGTGAACCGGTTGACCGTGTTCATGACGACGTTCGCTTGGCCAGTGTACGGGTCGTTCTTGGCCACCATGTTGTTGAATCGGTCGATTACGCTCATGTCCATTGCGTTGGAGGTTTCTCCGTATCCCCTTCCCCAGCACATGATGTTGGGGAGCTCGACTCCCTCGTGGATGGGTCGCTTGTGACGAAAGGAGGACTCGAATACCTTGTCTTCTGCCAATTCGTTGTACTGTGCCTTGCATTGCTTTAGTTCGGCGTCTATCTTGGCGATCTTGCTGGGGCTTGTTTCTTCTCTTCGGTCTAGCGTAAGCTTTCGGATTCTCTCCACTAGAGGGATTCGGACTAGCGACATGGCCACTGCCGATGCGGACTTGTCCGGGGCTGCTCCTGAAGAGTACATCTCATCGGCAATCTGTCTGCGGGACACGTGGTCGATGTCGGAATTGACGCCGATACGTCCGGCATCGCGCAGCTCGGCAACCTTGCGGTCGAGCTCGCTGTTGAAACGTTCCGTCCATCTAATCTGGTCTATCGTCACTGAACATCCTTTGCCAAGACAATGACAGTTTATCGGTTTCTTGCGACGGCGAACTGATAAACTGCGTAGCAAGGTTATTTAACAGCGGTTTTGTATGAGTATCAAGAATCCATCAGTACTGTGGACAGTCGACCAGGGACTGGAGGCTAGCAAGAAAAAGCGTGCACGGGACAACATTGGCGTCAAGCTGGATAATGTGACGACTGCCGGAAATGGTCTTCAATTTGTTGACGACATTCCGTTGAGTACAGACGGCGACTTTACCGTACACAAGAAAACGGTTCCAGTCGATAATTCCTATAATGCGGCCGGCACTAACCCTGTGTCTGGTCAGGCGGTCGCCGATGCACTTAGTGAATTGGAAGTCCTTGTCAACAAAGATGCGGGTACTCCGGAAGCTCATTATAACGAAATTTCCGCGATACTAGGAAAGGGGCTTCTGCCAGTCGTATATACGGATGTTGGTACGTCGCCGGATGACCCACTGCCTATTTTTTTCATTCTATACCGGCGTTCCAATTGTCAGTTCTTCTTCAGCAACGCTAAGGAGAACCGTACCCTTACATTGACTTGGTGGACAGACGCTGGGACTAGGCACTTTGTCTGGGATGAACGCAATGGAGTAGTGCATAAGGAGGCACTGGTCGTTACCTATGGTTCGACATTTGTAAAACCAGATGCTAAATATGATACGTTTGTCCTCTCGTATAATGGTGAGGATTTGTATGATTCATTTACGGGTATCTACGGCAGTAATGGAGGTACTATATGGAAAAGCATCCGTTCTCCCGGCGAATATTATGCGGTTAAGACAACCAGAAATCCATCTGATAACACATATACAAGCACATGGAATACATACTATAACCGTATCACGTATAGCCCAACGAGTGCCGGAGCGCAAGATTGCTATAATAAAATAGTCGCATTCCGTAATAACGTGTCTACCGATATACCATGCGAACTAGTAGTTCCTATTAGTATTGGCGGAAGTAACACCACAACCGTCCTAACGGATTTTATCGCTATGCCAACTCTAAGCGAATATCGGTGGGTTGGAAATGTGGACGGATGCCGAAAAACTTTTGTTCTGAAGTATAATAATGATATATATACTTTTACCACGGCTGGCACACAGAACATAGTACAAGTGAGTAGTGATGGTCAGAGTACCTCTATTACACCCATCGACGGAACAACCATTGATCGCATTAAAGATAATTTTGAGAGCGGACGCGAATGCAATTTACTGGTTAGGGGAACTGGAAAAGGCAGTAAAAGCACATCAAATTTTGCCTTGTCAAGTGTTACTTACGTAGACGACGCGCATACCACATATGATACATTTAAATGGGTTCAAGTCATGACTGAAGGTAATCCGCACATAATGACGTGCACCAATTCTGGCGTCTGGACATATGAATAATGAACTTCCTGCAGATATCCCTAACTTCCCGGTGTAACCTCGAGTGCCCCCACTGTCCGATGGCCGCCTACAGGAACACCGATAGCGCGCCATACGTGCTCACCAACGATCGGCTGGTGCCGTGGCTGGCGAGCAACTGTTCGCCGCAACTCTGGATACTGGAGCTTACCGGAGGAGAGCCTGCACTGTACAAGGGACTGCCGGAACTTGTCGAGGAACTATCCTCAATGGGATACCGTGGGCTGATTAAGACCAACGGCCTTCTACCTACACCGGCATCGCCGAACTTCATCCGGTGCTCGGCGTTTCACCAGTACGACAACTTCCCGAAGTACTACGACGTCATACTGATAGTTGACAAGATAGACTCGGAGAGGAAGGTAGCCTACTGCGAGGAGAACCATATCCCGTACAAGGTTATCGGCTTCAACAAGGAGAACCCGGACGGGGCGACCCACGGGTTCAAGAAGATTGCCTACATAGACCCTCACGGCCACCAGGTTCCGTGCCCGTCATGCCCGATACAGTACGAGGACCAGCCGGACCATTACACGATAGAGTACAATCACATGAAACAGGGCATGGCATGTGGACACTGCAAGGCGGCCATAGACGCTTGGCGGTTTATGCCGGACGAGTGGAAGAATTAGTCTACGAACAGAAAAAGGTCGCCGGTTAGGCGACCTTTCTCTTAACTATGGCAACCTTATTTTTTCTTACGTGGCATGCACTGGATAGTGTACGTGCTGTTGTCCGACGAACGGACTTCCTTCGTGACGGTTCCGTCGACGATGCCAACTCGGATTTCTTCTCTCAATCTGTCCATAGCCTCGTTCGCGTGGGATATCTCCCTTCCACGGAACCTGATGTTGATCTTGACCGGATGCCCGTCTACAAGGAACTCGTTGGCTTGCTTCAGTATGCGGAGACGGTCTGCCTTGGACGAGTCGGTCGTGTCTGACGTCAGCTTGAGGCTCTTCTCCTCGGAAGCCTTCGCTGCGGCACGGTTCTTCTTGTCCATCTCCTTGGCCTTCTTCTTCTGGTCGTAGATGTACTTGCTGAGGTCTCCGAGCTTTCCGATGGGAGGGTCGATGCGGTTGTTGACAGCAATCAGGTCGAGACCCTTCTCCTCGGCCATCTTCAGTGCGTCAGATGTAGAAACCACGCCCAGCGACTTCCCGTCCTCGTCGGTAAGCCTTACGCTTGCTGCCGTGATGGTGTACTGGGCTCGTGTCTCGTCCATCTGGTTCTTAGGGACGAACCTCTGCCTCGGCTTGACCGTGTAGATGGGCGGACTTACCGTCTCGTCCACGGCCACCAGTTCGAGTCCGCGCTTCCGTGCGTACTCCTTGGCCTGTCCGGTCGCCATAGAACCCAGGTCTTTTCCGTTCTCGTCCCTCATCATGAGGAAACTTGCTTGTATGTATGCCACTCATGGCCTCCTTGTGTTAAAATATTTGTACCATACACCGAAATATAGCACGTTTCGTGCGTTTTGGCAAGAAGATGTGGAGCATCGGAGAACCGACGCTGTAATGTACCAGCTTGAAATCGGTGCCGTCCAGCATGGATGACAGCCGTTTCTTGTTTTTCGCCATTGAGGCCAGTTCTGCTATGGTGATCATACGGTTCCTTCGTTCTCGTTGATTTGCTTAACTATATCCGCCAGCGTCTGCCGGTCGAACTCGTATTGCATTTCCTTAGCCAGCACGTCGTTGCATATCTCTTCCTTCATGTCCGGGGCCTTGTCTACGATCTCGAACTTGAGGGGAACTGTCTCGACGAACCGGTCGCCGAGATACGTTCTGATTTCGTCATCGGGAACGGCCTTGTCGTAGTACCGGCAGAAGCGGTAGCCTTCCTCGGCGGTGACCTTGTCCACCTTGAGAGTCATCCACGCGTTGTGCACGACGCGAACCGTGTGCTCATGAAACGGTTCCTTGTCTACGTACGGATGTATGAAGGTGATTCTGATAGTCCCGTCGTTCTTGCGAGCATGGTTCTTGTCGATCAGCACGGTGGTCGATCCGGCTAGCCGGAACCCTTCTCCGACGTCGAAATAGTACGGGCTAATCGCCTCGGCTGCGGCCTGGTCGTGCATGGGATCGTAACCGCAAGGTATGATGCGCCGACCGTCCCATAGTGCCGGCACGACCGACGCCTTCAGCTGGTTGTGGGCTTCTAATACCTCGGTTGCTGAACTGAACGGGGACTTCGGATATTCGTACTTTTTGTACGGGCTGTCGTCCACGGTAAACTTGGATATCATCGGATTTTCCCCCTAGGTAAGAACGTGCAGTTCCTTCGCTGCTCGCGTAAAAGCGGTGTATTTCAGCTTGTTTCTGAGCTCGCACTCGGTTATCCGGTTGATGTTCCTCTCCACGACGAACACGTTCTGGATGGTCGATCCCTGCGACTTGTGCGCTGTCAGCGCGTAGATGTAGCCGACCCAGAGGAAGAAGTGGTTCAGCGCGGCGTAGTCCTTCCATGCCTCCTTCGGCGTATAGAGCTTCCTACCGTCCGTGGTAGTTTTCTGGAGCTTCTCCTTGGCCTTTACGGCCTCCTCCTCGCGCTTCTGGTAGAACATCTCCAGACCTTCCGGACGGATGATGTAGGCCGTGGCGGCTGTCTTCCGTTTTGAACGCTTGACCTTGTTCTCCACGTTGACCTTGAACGACGGTATGCCGTACAGCGGGTCGTCAACGTCCTCTATGGAGTTGATTATCAAATGCTCCTCGATGTTGTACAGCACGTTGAATATCGTTCCCTTGCCAACGTGGACGTCTGTTCCGTAGGTCTTTACCACACGTACTTCCTCGCCGACCTCGTACATGCGGTCGCTCTCCGGATAGATGGCGGCACGTACCTGTGCGTTGATTGCGTCCACCGCAGCGTTCGTGTACGCTATTGCCATGGCGTAGTTGGAATCCTTCTTGAACTCTTCCGAAGTGAAGTAGGGCATCATCTTGGCCATGAAGCCGTTCGCGTACTTGTAGAAGAATATGCCGGTTCCGTCCGGCGCCACCGCCGTCTTGTGCTCGAACAGGTCCACCGGGCTGGTCATGTCGGCACGCATGGCCGTCACGACGCCGAGTATCGGGTTCTCCTCCGCCGTTCGCATGACCTTGGTAAGCTCCTGTTGCCACGGAAGCTGGAAGATGACCGACTCCATCATTCCGTTGTTGGCGTCGTCCACAGGCGGTATCTGGCAGCGGTCACCCACGTAGATTACCTTGATGGACGTGTAGATTCGTAACTGTCGCTGTATCTCGTTGAGCAGTGCGTTGGAGACCATCGAAGCCTCGTCCACAACCACGACCTCGTAGTCGGAAAGGTGGGACTCGTGCTCCTTCTTCAGTTTCGGCTTTCCGTCGGAGAAGTCCAACAGCACCAGGCCGAGCAATGAGTATATGGTACGGTCGTAGTCCCGTCCGGTAGCGAGCGCTATCACTTCGACTGCCTTGTTTGTAGGCGCGGTGCATACGCACGAGGGTGCGTCGTCCTGGTTCTCCAGTTCGTCCAGCAGTACGTTGATCAGCGAGGTCTTTCCCGTTCCTGCTGCCCCGTACAGCACCATCTGCCGTCGGTCCGGAGAGTTCAGGAAACGGTATATATCGTCCAGTGCCTTCGTCTGGTCGTCGTTCAGGTCTTCTTTCTTCAGTCGCTTCGCCATGTGCCGAAATATAGTAAATAATCGTATAAACTGCAAACAAGGAAATGGACGTGACTATGATTAAAGCCATCAAGATTCTTGCCGGAGACAACAAGCCCCTTTGCGAGGCTATTACGAAGTGTTATATACTGTGCGAGGGCATTTCTGCCCCTACTCTGGAGGCATACAAGATCCTCAACGAGAAGTACGGTCCGGACTTGGAGAGAATCTGGAACGAGGTTCGGCGGACAATCATGAACACACGTTCCTTGTATGAACTTCTTTTCAACAACCGGTACAAGTCTACGTCCATTCTCTGGACAGCACTGGTGGAGATGATTAAGATAGACCTGGACTACTTCGAGTCTCCGAAGACGTCGCTCTCCAGCGAACAAATAAAGAATTGGTTCAAGTTCAACGGAACCGACTACCGGGAATACCTTGCTCCGCTAGTCACGCGTGTGGATGAACTCCGTGCAGAGGTAAAGGCTGAGAGGGGTTAGCATGGAAGACCGTCAGAAGATATTCATCGAGTCTATGGTGAGGATGGGTCGCGAGTGCCCTGAGTACGTGGAGCAACTGAAGGCTATCACGAAGAGCTACATCATTACCGAGGGCATCACTGACTACCTCAATAAAGCCAAGTCGTATGCCGGTAAGGCAAAGAAGTTTCTTACTACAGACCCGAGCAAGGTGGACATGCCGGAAAGCGGTGATTCAATCAGCTACCAGGATAAGGTATTGCTGAAGGTTGACAAGGACACTTTCCAGAGGGAATATGGAGTATTCCGCAAGAACGTGGAGAAACTAATCAACTACATGCGTCAGTTCGGTACAGCTCTTGTCAAGAAGTGCGTCAATGCGAAGTATTTTCAAGACGCGGAAAACGAGGGTGCGCACTTGGACGAAATCAAGCGCAAGGCCAGCATGAAGGATCCGGTCGGCGAGGCTATCGAGAAGTCAATGCAGTTCGTCGCAGTCTTGGAGAGTATTTCTGCTATGGGCTATCCGGCTCTGGCGAAGAATGTCTATGAGGCTTACATGGTAACCGAGGACATGGGGGTATCCGTGTGCGACCTATTCGAGTCATCATTCAGCAAGGACGCTCGCATGGTAAAGCCGTCGGAGTATAATCCGGCTGACGTAAAGGCTGCTAGCGAGGAGATTTCTACGAAGGTGATGCCTGGTATCGCTTCGTTCATCAAGAGGCACGGTAAGAGTGCGTGGGACCAGGTTAAAAAATCTACCAATTTCCAGTTCGCTTTGAAGTGGGCTAACATAATGAACGGAGTTGCTCATGGTTAGGTACAAGAAGGGGCATAAGAATTCAAAGGGCGAGAACGCGCCGTGGACAATAGTATCGTGCCAGACTGGCAAGATACTGTCATCGCACAAGACCAAGGAAGCAGCAGAGGAGCACTTGCAACAAATGGAATACTACAAGCACGCAAAACAAGAATCGGTGGATACGCCGGTCACAGAGGGAGTCAAGGATTACTTGCTAGCCGGCGCATTAGCAGTGTCTCCAATGGCTGGACATGCTGCAACTGGCGACCAGCACGTAGAAGAGCTTCCGGCAGTCAGCGTAGAGCAACTCAAGACCCTCAAGTTTAATCCGCATGTAAAGTATAAGCTTACTCCGCAACAGTACCAGATACTGTCGGCTAGTGACAATCTGCCGGTAGACTATATCGTGCCAAAGCCAAAGTCCGATACGGCAAAGACTGTCGCCAAGAAGACCGAAACTCCTAAGACAGAGCCGGTAAAGGCTGAACAGCCAAAGAAGGTTGCCCAGTCCGGCGACGACGCCAGTTGCGGCGCACTGTGCCATCTGGGCAAGGCTGCCGGTGCTGGCGCGAAGTCCGTATGGAATGGTATCAAATCATTTGCAAGCGGTGTTGCCGATGGATGGAGCAAGACCGAGTCTGTCAGCGAGTTCCAGCAGTGGCTCGGTGAACAGCCGAGGACCCCTCTTATTGAGGCGGTACAACAAATGTATGGCGTATTGTTTGAAAATTCGGTTAGTGACCAACTTACACGTATGATAGATGAAGATGTTAATAACATTAAGCAATCTAATGCAATGATTGATCAGAAGTATGGAATACAAGCAACTGAGGAAGAGCAACAGAATATCAAACGATTAAATGACTTTAAGCAAGATTTAATAAAGATGAAGTCATATGTTGATAAGACAAAATCAAACGAATTGCTTAATAAATATATTGCTGCTCGACAACAATATATTGAGTTGTATAAGAAATTAATGTCTCGTAATCTAGACATCAAGCGACAACAATATAAAGAACTTGATAATCGTAAGGATGCAGTTGCATCTTGAACCCGATAAACGTATATTAGTGGCAATGACGCCACCCACACAAGGATTCTAGATGAGTTTTTGCGGAACCGAGGTCATTCGTGATCGCCACGACCGACCGATATATACCAAGACCGAAGGCCAGCAGCGCCTCGTAGATGCGATTTACTCCAATGACATCATTTTCGTTAACGGGCCGTCAGGCACCGGTAAGACCGCCCTCGCGACGTGGGTCGGTATCGCCGGCATAGACGACGGTCTGTACGAGCGACTAGTCCTCACTAGACCGGTAGTCACCGGCGGCGAGGAGCTCGGCTTCCTTCCGGGAGGTCTCGACGAGAAGGTGGCTCCCTACATGCAACCGCTGTACGACGCCATCTCCCTCATCAAGGGACGCCGTGAGAAGCCGGAAGACGCCATCAAGAAGATGCCGGTGCTTACCGAGAAGGAGAAGCGTGCCAAGAAGAAGTACAAGAAGAACGCCGAGGAGGTGTTCTCCAACGGTGACTTCTATTCCAAGGTACAGGTGTGTCCCCTTGCCTTCATCCGTGGATCCACGCTGGCCAAGTCCTTTATCGTGTGCGACGAGTTCCAGAATACCACTGTCGCGCAGATGAAGATGATGCTGACACGCTTGGGAAAGGATTCCAAGATGATTATTTGTGGCGACCCGAACCAGACTGACCTTCCGGCAAACGTGTTCTCGGGGTTCGTCCATGCGCAGAAACTGCTGAAGGGTGTTCCGCGCGTAGGATTCGTGTCTCTTGGCGTTGACGACATCGTCCGTCACAAGCTAATCAAGGAGATCATCCTCCGCTACGAGGTGCCCGGATACAAGCCGAACACCAGTATCGACGAGGCCGATTTCTGCAAGGTTCCCTCACATACGTGGGAGCGAGACCAAGAGGGTTACGACTTCGAGAACGATGTCGAGGACGAGGATGACGGTGTCTGCAAGTCGTGCGGTGGAACCGGATACGACGAGGACGGCGAGATCTGCAAGTTCTGCAAGGGCACCGGCGAGGAACCGATAGACTAGGACAGTTTAATCTCTTTAAGGAAATTAATAATCCACTGTCGCACTTCTAGTACTCCGCCGAACACGGAATAATTGTAGTAGCGGCACAGCACGCGTCCTGCGAATTGCGAGAACGGTACATGGTCGTGGAATTGCTCAGTGACTACTTTGGGGTCTACAAGCACCAGCTTTAGTGGTGACTTGTCAAAATGTACATTCGTGATGTGGTTCTCGATACGTGTCTTGTAGTGCGCCGCGTAGCGTAGTTTCTCGAAGGGCATCCGAAGCGAAACTGAGCAAAATGAATAGCACATTTTGTTTTCTGATGTGTCCTTGATGGCGATGTAGTACTCTACAGTCATCTTACCGATAATGCGGAGCGGTGTCGGGTCGGTGTACGCGGTGAAGAGGATGCGTATAGTGCGTACGCATCCGGCGATTGTAAGCCCTATTGCCAGCAATGGAAGAAGGAACCTCCGCATGGAAGAAAATATAGCAAATCGCCCTAGAATCTGCTAGTAACCGGGTGCCCGTTGGCCAAGTTGATGGCCGATACCGCCGAAGCGATGTCCTGCGTGGCGTCGTATGAGCTGAGGAACGTGCTCGCGTTGGACTGGAGCCAGTCGCGGTTTGCCGGATAGAGGCGCTTAGCCTGGTCCGGACGCCATCCGCGTGTTGCCGCGATGTACTCGTGCGCCTCGCGACAGAGACTCTCCGGAATGGAGATAGACTCTGTAACAATTGGTGCTTCGACATTACTCGGTGTTTCGCTAGGTTCATACCATCGTAACGTTTTGCCGAGTTTTACAAGTCCGTAGTCTCCAGTTAATGACTGGTTGAATTGTTTCTTATATTCATCCATTAAGGTGTTAAGCTGTTTTTGAATTCGTTTAGATTGTGTGCCTAAATCCGTAGCACGTTGGCATGCGTGTACATATTTCCATTTAGCTTCTGGCTTAGATATATTCTGGTCAGTACTGTCTTCCGGCGCATTAATTATATTCTTATATTGTCCTATTTGATCTGTTATCTCAGTGATTATATCTCGTGTTTTTTGTAAACGTTCCTTTAATTTAACGTATAACTCAATATACTTATACGGATTGGCTTCTGTTGGTTTATGTAGTCCACCTGATTGGTGATGATAAATGATTTCTTTAATATTATCAGGTAGTTGTGTTGGATTTGGATTGTCCATTAGATATTTATACAATGTTGCTATTTGTGGCTGCTCAATCATGTAAAATGTTTTTATGCCGAATCGCATGCCTTTGCGCGGAGGATAATTAGCATACGATGAGACAAGTAATAGTATGTTGTCATCAGTACATTTTATACAAGCCAAGTAGCGTTTCTTTTGATACAAAATAGGAACAATATCAAGCTGCGTATGATTTACTCGTGCATCATTGATTATGAGTTCGGCTTTTTCATGACTGTTTTTGAATTTTGTATTATTCTGTATAGAATATCGTTTGCTTCCAGTAAGCGCATGTGGATTTATATTACCGCGTTGAATAGCGTCATTAAACATAGATGCAACAGTAGGACGGTGTTGTGCTGGGATTACAATATCAGACGGTTCCATCGCCGATTCATATAACGCATACAAATCCAATACTGCGGTCTGTATTGGTCCGGCTTGCACGTTTTCGAGAAGATATTGATAGAATTCACTCATGGTAACCCCAGTTATTATCTATTCCAACGGCGATCTTCGCAGTCCGGGCATACGACACTTCCACCACGGAAACTACCGATACCGCACGGCTTGCCGCATATCATGCATGTGCAGGAGTTTTCGTTGCCGGAATTGACTGGACCAAACTCTTCATCATATTGATCATCGTCATCGTCATCGTCAGTAGATTCAGTCACGGTGGGTTTTGCCGCATTTTCGAATTGATTAATTCTCTTCATCATCGTATTATAAATTTCGCTGCCTTCTTCTTGTGTGATGCGCTTTCCCCGTATGAGCTTGTTGATAATCAGTCCGATTTTGTCGTTATCAAGTTCGGTGATGTTGTTTTGATTGAGATAATCTGCGAATATCTGCATCGGCACGTCTACGGCTTCCATTACCGGATGGCAAGCCTTGTATAGTGACGTGATTGCTTCAGCAAGGGCATGCATGCCGGCCTTCTCGCAGATTGACTTTACGGCGGACGTAAAGCCGACAGAATCCATTGCAAATTGTCTTGGGTCATCGTCTAATATACGCATATATGGTGTATTATTAGCCGATTTGGCTTGGATTGCTGTTTCAACAAAGCGTTTAAACGCATTTAGTGCTAGTAGTTTTATTTGTTCTTTAGGTGTGTCGTCTGTAGTAGATACAACGATCTCTGCATATACATAAGGTTTGTTATGCAAAGAATAATACCAATCAGTTGGGTCGTCATATACACCACGCAAATCTTCAATACGAATATGTGGATTATCACTAAGAATATATTTGTAGTTATCGTTACATTTCGAACTGAAATATGTACCTATATCATCTAATAGGTCACAGTTATCGGAATACGTATAGATATATACTCGCGCATTGTCATTGGGGTATCTTGATGATACTGTTGCCGTATATTGAAAACTAGCGTCGGCTATTGATTCGGTAAGTATGTGTTGACTTGTATTATTTTGAATAGTCCGCATGTCGCATTGGAAGTCAATGTCGCCGATGTCGCCGTTCATCATGTCATAGTGGTCCATCATGGCTCTGTCAATGTATTTACCATATTCTTGCTCTTGGTCAACCGGCGGATTGTTCATCAAGTCGGCCAATTCATTTTGAAGGGTTTCCAGCGACGTAATGTCTTCGACAAGACCGTTGTTGCGTGGATTGGCGGTCTTCAGCCAAATCTTTGCTTCGTATGGCGGTTCAACCCACACGCAGATTGTCTTATCCGGTACCATTTTGTCTTCAAACGGAACACAGTCAAAGACCGGACGGCTCTGATTGCCGTCATACCATGTGTTGATGATTTCAAGTCCAAGCGAATGAATTAGTTCTTGGACGTTTTCTGCGGTAAGGTTGGACATAATATTCTCGTATACGGTATTCTGTTCACAGTTTATAAGAAAGGCCACCGTCCGGTGGCCTTGTTTCGTATTGTTATGGAGATTCACCTTAGTCCGCTTCTGAACCGGTTGTCGCAGTGGATTCGATAGGCGTCCGGAGCGTTCATTCCGACCTTCTCCCAGTCGCCGGACTTGAGCAGTGTCTTCAGGGTGCTGTTCATGTTCCTGGTGCTGGACTCCACGATCGCCGTGGCGAACTCGTTCCTCGTGCTGGTCTCGGAAACTACGCAGCATCCGTTGATGACCGGCACGAACATCCTGACCTGTTCCTGTCTGTACACCTTGTCGAACGCGTGCAAGTTCAGTATGATCTTGGAACGGTGGATGTAGTGCTCCAGCAACTTACCGCTGATGCCGGTAGCGAGTACCGTCACAGCGTGGTGCTGGCTCATGCCCATCCAGCTCTGGAGAATCTTCAGCCGACGGTCGGTAGGGGCGCCGTAGAACAGCACGTCTATGTCCTTCGAGCCGTTGTAGACGGAGGTGTACTTCAGAGCCTCGCAGTACTCCATAGGCACGTAGCTTGCGCGGATGCCGTTGGCGTAGAGGAAGTTGAGGTTCTCCGTGTCGTAGTCCCATACCTCGTCTGCTGCGCGTAGCCAAGCGAGCGTCTTGTTGTTGAGCCACGGACTGCCCTTGAAGAGCTGTTCCAGGTTGTACACGACCATACGCATGCCCATGTGCTGCTGGCGGAACTGCTCCGGCATCAGCATTGACACGTTGGAGCCGAGCACGACCACGGTATTCTCCATACCGGGCATGGTGGCGTACCGTGCCTTGAGCATGGCCTCCACCTCGGCGAAAACGAACGGGTTGTAGTTTTCAACGGTAAACATCTTTATTCCTGTATGTCGGATAGGTCAATGGAAATCTTGGACTTGACAACATCGCCGGTAGTGATGAAGATGCTGGACTCAGCCGGATAGAAGGCGTGGAGCACGGTAGCGGCGAAGTCATCCGGACCGACGATGCTCGGGTTGATGTACACCTTCGTCATGCGTCCGTCTTCACGAGAGTCAACCGCGCCCTCGGCGCCGGTGTGCCAGTGTCCCATGATGGCCACGTCGGCGTGGTTACGGCGGAGGTCGTTGCCGATGTTGCGCAAAACCGTGTTGATTGCGCCGGCAGCGGCGGTGGAGCCCTTGTAGCGGTCGCCGTGTTCCAGCATCCACCGCTGGTTACCGACGGTGGTCACCAGGAACGGGGCCTCGTCGTCAAACTCGACCGTGATGTTCTTGGCCTCGGCTTCGCAACGATCCTTGATAGTGCTGTAGATGATATGCTCGTAGTTGTCCATAGAGCGGTTCTTGCTCTGGAGCTTCTTGCCGGTACGTGAATGGTTACCCACGACACAGGACACCTTTACTCGCTTGAACAGCTTGGCGTACTGGAGAATCATGCCGATCAGTAGAGAATTGAGCATGCTGACGCACTTCGGCGCCGTGTAGGAGTTGGACTCGCGGAGTTCGTCATGGATTTCGCCGGAGATCATGTCGCCTAGCAATAGAATGTGCAAGTCGTCGCATCCCTCGGTAGTGGCGTAGCGGTAGGTTTCAGAGAAAAGCTTGGCCAGACGGTGGGCGGCAATGTCAGGATTGTACTTGTTGAATCCGTAGGTGACGTTCGGCTGGACGACCTCGCCGAAGTGGAGGTCGGATATAGGCATGACGCAGTGGTTCTTGCCGGACTTCTTTCCGGAGTTCACCAGCTTGATGTTGAACACTGCCGGCTTGACCTGGGAGGCAGCCGTAGCCATGCGGTTGACCTTCTGCTTGCCGATGAAGGCTTCCTGGCGGAGTCTGCGGAGTTCGCGCTCGCGCTTCTTCATCTCGAACTTGAAGCGTTCTGCCGCGCCGACGGTCTCGTCCTCCGTGTAGTCGTACATCGGGCGTTCCTCTACAACTTCTGCATCCGGCTCGTCGTCCGGGGAGAGCCTGTCCTTCGGGTTCTTCGGAGGGGCTATGGTATCCTTGGTGGAAACCTTGCTCGTGATGAACTGGAGCGTGGCCTCGATATTCTCCTTGAACTTGGACGGCTTGGTGCTCGGGGCGAGCCAGCCGGCCTCGATGAGTTCCTCGCAGTAGGGTTCTACCTTGGAGGGGTCGAGATTGAAGTGCTTGAGGAGGTTCGCGATTCCAAGGTTCTTGCCGAACTGCTTGGCCTCTGGACATGTGGGACGCCCGATTACGTGGGCGATCTGCTTGGAAGATTTTGCCATTTTGAAGGTCAATCCTGTATATGTACTCGGTAAATTACTCCATTTACCGCAAGATGTTGTGTGTGAAGATAAAAAAAGAAAGTTTGAATTGCAAATAAAACCACAACTTGCTATATTTTCACTAATTCAAGACAAGGTTCTACCATGAGTACAGAGAATAACAACAAGGGATGCACTTGCACCATACCCATCATCGGCATGACTATTGCTGTATGCATGTCGTGGATATTCAACCATTCCGTGTGGTGGTGCATCCTCCACGGACTCCTTAGCTGGTTCTATGTAGCCTACAAGACCATCTGGTACGTGGTCACTCACTATTAAAAAAGGATTTTTTACATGATAAAGACGTACGGAGAGTATCTCGCCCTTTGCGACGACCTCAAGGAACTGGCCAAGGCTTACGACAACGGCGACTCCATGGTTCCGGACGACGTGTACGACGCGAAGTACCGCGAGCTCAAGGCTTTTGAAATCAAGAACCCGGACCTGGCGCTTGACGATTCTCCTACCAAGAAGGTATATGGCGCACCTACAGACGGCTTCCGCAAGGTGGAGCACAAGGTTCCCATGATTTCCATTACCAACGCCAACGGCATCGACGAGGCGGTGGCGTGGGTCAAGTCGGTCAAGGAGCAGTACGGCGTGAAGGCCGTCGAGATAGAGTACAAGCTAGACGGCGCCGGCCTAGCCCTCATCTACAAGGACGGAACACTCATTGACGCCGTTACACGTGGCCAGAACAACATAGGCGACTCCGTGGCCGAGAACGCTGTCCGTATCGCTGGCGTTCAGGACACTATCAAGCGCAAGGGCGACGTGGAAATCCGTGGCGAGGTTCTCTGGTTCTACGATGACTTTGACGCCTTCAACGAGCAACTGGAGGCCGACGGCAAGAAGGCGATATCCAACCCGCGTAACGGTGCCGCCGCGTCATTGAAGCTCAAGAACCCCAAGGAAGTCGAACAGCGCAAGCTGACCTTCGTTTCCTATATCGTGGCGCAGGGCTCCGAGAGCGACACACAGACTGGCGACGTGGAGTACTTGGAGTCCGAGGGATTCAAGGTTCCTACCCACATGACCATAGATATATCAGGTCCGGACGGTCTGGAACGGTTCCGCCAGGAGGCGGAAGGTCTCCGCAATTTCCGTTTCAACATGCCGTATGCTATTGACGGCGTCGTCATCAAGGTGGACGACAAGTCGATCCACGACGAGATGGGCTACACTAGCAAGGCTCCCAACTTCTACAAGGCGTACAAGTTCCCTCCCGAGGAGAAGGATACCGAGTTGCTGGACATAGAGAATTCCATCGGTCGTTCCGGCGCCATTACCCCGGTCGCCGTAGTTGCTCCTGTCAAACTGGCGATGACTACGGTACAGCGTTGTTCACTGCATAACTGGGACTTGGTGGAGTATCTCGGTCTGTTCAAGGGATGCCACGTGACTATCCGCAAGGCAGGCGAGATTATCCCAGAACTGGTGAAGTGTGTGGAGACCGGGCTGTCCAAGGATGACTACGACATCATTGACGCGAAGCACGGCAAGGTGGAGAAGTACACCGACCGTATGGCTTCCAAGCGTCTTGTACTGAACAAGGAGTTCTACACGAGGCCGGAAGTATGCCCGTTCTGCGGTGCGCAGATGAAGAACGCCACTAACGAGGCCGGCGATGAACTGGTCGCGTGGGTGTGCGACAATCCGGAATGTACCGCGCAGATGGTGGAGAAGCTCTGCCATTTCGTCGCCAGGAACGTAATGAACATCCGTGGCATGGGCGAGGCCATGGTACAGCAGTTGTACGAGGCCAAGAAGATTGGAACCTATGACGACATCTACCGCCTTACCGCCAAGGACTTGGAGGAGGCTTGTGGCTGTCGCGAGAAGATGTCCAAGAAGATTCTGGACGAGATTGAGAAGTCCAAGGGCAACTATCTGCACCAGTGGATTGAGGGCTTCGGCATCACCGGCATCGGCCACACGGCATCGCCTGTAATAGCGGAATGCATCCGCAAGTGTGGTGGTATGGAACAGTTCTTCTGCAATCAGCAACTGGACGCGAAGCTGGCCGAGTTCTGCTCCGAGGCGCTGAAGGCCGGATTGACGCAGACACTGGCCGACAAGTTCGCCACGTTCGTCAAGAACCAGCAAGTCATGCTGACGAACCTCAAGATGTCCGGCGTGACGTTCCCGGTCAAAGAGAACGCTGTCAAGTCAGACAAGCTGGCCGGCAAGGTCTGCATCATGACCGGCGTGTTCGAGAAACTGGGAAGGGACGAGTTCAAGAATATGGTCGTGGAGAACGGCGGCACGATCTGCTCCGGCATCAGCAAGAAGACGAACATCGTGCTGATGGGCGACGGCGCAGGCCCGAAGAAGGTGCAGGCAATAGCCGACCTCCAGAAGGCCGGGTACCAGATAACCGTCTATACGCCGGACACTCTGGACAACTTCCTCAATCTGCTTGGCTAAACTGCGTGCGAAACAGCATTTAGTTGGCCGATGAATTCGATTGGAATACTTTGCTGGGTGATGGGCGGTCTGGGCGCGTTCGCGTTCGCCATCAACCTCCTCCCCCAGCTGATCAACGCGGTCAGGACGAAGAAGACCGGGCTCACATACGGGTTCTTCGTACTGGCTCTGGTAGGCAACATAGGTTCGTGCATGCTGGTGGCGTACACGAACTGGCAGACCGGGGTATGGCAGTGGCCACTGTACGGTAACTACTTCACGGCGACCACGCTGACCCTGATTCTGCTAGTATTGAGAATCAGGTACGGAAAATGACTGAAACTGAAAGGAAGGTTAGGGAAGCAGGGACACTGCTCTTCAAGGTGATCACCGGTTCGACGGCGTTCGGGCTTGCCACGCCCACGTCCGACGTGGACATGCGTGGCGTGTACGTGCTTCCGGCGCTCACGCGTTTCCGCAGCGACGCGCCGATGCAGATCGCCGACGAGACGAACGACGAGACCTACTGGGAACTGTCGAAGTTCCTCCACGAGCTGGCCAAGTCCAATCCCCAGGCACTGGAGATGCTCTACTCGCCGGACAGCTGTATCCTCGAAGGCAAGGAAGTCTTGGAGAAGCTCCGCCGTGAGACGAATTTTGTCACCAAGCATTGCGAGAAGCCGTTCGTCGAGTACGCGAAGGGGCAGATAGCCCGTGCCCGTGGCCTCAACAAGAAGGTGTCGAATCCCCAGTACGCGATAGCGCCGAAGGTATTGGATTACTGCTACGTGCCTACGAACAAGGGTGTCGCCGTTCCTGTCAAGGAATGGCTGAAGACGCACGAGAATGACGACTACGGCTCCGACCAGAAGTGGTACGCCCTAGCCGCGATGGACCATATAGATATGGGCTACGCCATCTATGGGCAGTCCAAGTTCGAGCGTGACATCCCTGACCTTGACGAGCACGAATGGCGCTGGGCGTACGGCATCGTGAAGAACGAGGAGACCAGTGGCGACATCCAACTCAATTCGATACCGAAAGGGAAGCACGTGCTGGGTTTCATGTTCTTCAACAGGAACGCGTATTCCAAGGCGTGCAAGGAGCATGCCGAGTACAAGGTGTGGGAAAAGAAGCGCAACCCGGAACGGTACGAGACCACTATCGCCCACGGCCAGGGCTATGATGCCAAGAACATGATGCACTGCATCCGTCTGCTGTTCACGGCACGCGACATCGCGGTCCGGAACACGGTCGTCGTCAACCGGTCGTCGGAACGCGATTTCCTACTGAGCATCAAGCGCGGCGAGTGGAAGTACGACGATGCGCTGAGTTACGCCGAGAAGCTGTGCGACGAGGTGCATACGCTGTTCGCCAATTCCACCTTGCCGGACACCGAGTACAGCAATGAATGGGTTGACGACTATATCGTCAAGTTCATCACCGACATGGAGACCGAGAACAAGTCTATTCGCCGTCGGATTTCTCGACTATGGCGACGACTTCTGCATAGGGATGCCTAGACTGGTACCAGTTGATCAGTCCAATCTGGTCGTCAATCGAGCTGAACACGTCTGGCGAGCAACCGGTTAGGTCGTGCCGCCTATCGTTGTATATGATTGCATAGTGGTGTACCATGCTCGTAGTTTAGTCGAGCGAGGTAGACAGTTTTTCCCGATAATGCTATATTTCCAGTAACTTCTATAATTATAATTATGGATAAGTGGAAAGTTACTGTCACGGTCGAGCAAGACGGCCAGGTTGTTGATGTCCTGTTTTACAAGGTCTACGCGAAAGACGAGGCCGAGGCCAGGAAGGAGATGGACTGGAGGCTGGAATTCCTCACGGATGTTCCCTACCGGATTGCCGAAGTCGTGAACACGAAGGGTTTAGTATATGGCGATTGACAATAGCGGTGCTATACGTGCGCTGATGCATTTCGAGATATCGGGCGACGTGTATTACATACAGGTCATGCAGCGTGGCAAGGACAAGGGCAACGACCGTGACCATGTCATCAAGGATTTCCATATCCACTCGCTTGACCAGTTTGACAAGGAATGGCCGTCCATCGTGGAGATGTGCGAGAAGTACAATGCGCGTGCGATGATACGCCTCAACCAGCGCAACACTATGGACGCCAATATCCGTACGGAGATTGAGTGTCTGATAGCCCAGCTGGAAATCAACCGTGCATTGAGGAAGATGATCCGTACGGGCAATACTAGCGCCGGTATCCCCAAGATTCTGTCGGCACACCGTCTGTACAGCAGTGCGCTCGGCAAGACGTGTACCGAGGATGCCTCCACGAAGAAGTGGATTATCGACATTGACCCGGAGATGGTCAATGCCGAGCATGCAGGCTTTGAGTCGCTGGATGCCATAGTCAATACGTTCTCCGATTTCATAGAGAAGGAATGCGCCGGTCGCATATATTGTACTCTTCCGTCCAAGCACGGAAAGCACTTGGTGACTTCCACGTTCCGCAAGGATACTTTCATGAACCACTTCGGTCGTCCGGAGAAGCAGCACGACTACATCATGGACGACGCGAATACCAACCTCTACATACCGGATTGCCTATGATTAAGGTTATGTTTCTTTTGATGGACGAGGTCGAGAAGGCCGCCACTAGCAAGTGGAAGAAGGCTATCAAGACCGCGAAGGCCGTCATGTATGGCGTCCTCATTGTCCGGATCGTCATTGCGCTCTATGTCAAGGTACACGAGGATAGCGAGTCCTATGTCAAGATTAAACTCTAGAATACCTGTTGAGAAGCCGGAGATTCCTTTTCCAGAAGGTGAGGTTACTGACACGCCGAAGAAGCGTGATAAGGACGACAGCAACGTTATTCAGAAGATAAAGGACGAGCTGAAGAAGCTACCTCCGTTCTGGATCGACCGCCCGACGATGCGCTCGTTACTGGCGAACATGTTCGCGTTCGAGGATATCAAGTTCCGCCTTAAAAAAGACGGTCTGAAGACTTTCGTCTATACGCTGTTTCCCTACAAGTCACGAGAATATGTCTACTCGCTGGACACCATAGTTTCCGTATTGGCGCCAGATACAAAGGCCAGCAACATGCTCCATACGCTCAGGAACGTTGTCTTGCTGGACTCGATGGTGGACGAGATTACCGGAAAGGTGGAACGCAGTGGCGACCTCGCCTGTCTTTCCGAACTCAATTCCGTAGTGCAGACGCTGAAGGACTTCCCCTACCGTCTATCCGACTATTACATCGAGCAGTCCTATGAGATGACGCTGACATACATGTTCCTGGTGGAGATTTCCAAGTATTCGGTGGGAACCGTGGTTGAGTTGAAATCCGACTGGTTTCGAGGAAAGGACGGTAATGCCAACGGACTGATACATTGCCGGATAGAATACAAGAACGGTTCTATTGAACGAGACCGTGCCGGTTATATAGTGCGAGGGACGCAGTCCCATATTCTAATCGTATGCGATATACCGGAGTATGGGTTAAAGATACTGGTTACAGGACCTACTTCTACTGACGTAAAGGACATTTCCATCCGTAGGATATATTCCAGTGGTGTTCGGCTGTACGGCTTGTTTGATTCGGAGGACGATGCTGCCAAGGGCACTAGTCTTGGATGGACAGGGGCACTGCCGTTCTCCATGGTGGACTTCAACGAGTTCGCTTGCGAGATATTCGGCAATAGCGTATCTACTCTGCCGCGCTGGATAATGAGGAAGAGGAATGCGTCCGACTTGT
>Ga0247608_10002085_pt1 | contig 25973 bp, 18 predicted proteins | sample 176DNAGHGlowgp2_FD_193490 | JGI IMG/M metagenome (GOLD analysis project Ga0247608, IMG submission 193490) | Sheep rumen microbial communities from Palmerston North, Manawatu-Wanganui, New Zealand - 1766 DNA GHGlow gp2 | ecosystem: Host-associated > Mammals > Digestive system > Stomach > Rumen ... | reverse complement strand
CCGGAGCGTATCATCACATTCCGTGTTCCGTGGCTGGATGATCAGGGTAAGGTACAGGTAAACCGTGGTTTCCGTGTACAGTTCAACTCCTCCATCGGACCTTATAAGGGCGGTCTCCGTCTGCATCCTTCCGTTAACCTCTCTATCCTGAAGTTCTTAGGCTTCGAGCAGTGCTTCAAGAACTCCCTCACAGGTCTTCCGATCGGTGGTGGTAAGGGTGGTTCCGACTTCGACCCGAAGGGCAAGTCCGACCGTGAAGTTATGCGTTTCTGCCAGAGCTTCATGACAGAGCTCAGTAAGCACATCGGTCAGTTCACAGACGTACCTGCCGGCGATATCGGAACAGGCGCTCGTGAGATCGGTTATATGTATGGCCAGTACAAGAGACTGAACAACGACTACGTTGGCGTACTTACAGGTAAGGGCCTCTCCTGGGGCGGTTCCCTCGCTCGTACAGAGGCTACAGGTTATGGTCTCTGCTACTTCGCAGCTGAGATGCTGAAGGCAAAGGGCACATCTTTCGAAGGCAAGACAGTATGTATCTCCGGTTCCGGTAACGTGGCTATCTTCGCTTGCGAGAAGGCAACCCAGCTCGGCGCGAAGGTCGTTACACTTTCTGACAGTAACGGTTTCATCTATGATGAGAACGGCATCAACCTTGACGTTGTGAAGGAGATCAAGCTCGTTAAGCGTGGAAGAATCAGCGAGTATGCTAAGGCTGTTCCGTCTGCTGTTTACACAGATGGCAAGCGTCCGTGGGGCACCAAGTGCGACATCGCTCTTCCGTGTGCGACACAGAATGAGCTCGACCTCGACAATGCGAAGGAACTCGTTGCGAACGGCGTGAAATTCGTTGCTGAAGGTGCGAACATGCCGACAACTCCGGATGCTACACTGTACTTCCAGCAGAACGGTGTTTACTTCGCTCCTGGTAAGGCTTCCAACGCCGGTGGTGTTGCGACATCCGCTCTCGAAATGTGCCAGAACTCCGCTCGTCTGTCCTGGACATTCGAAGAAGTTGACGCCAAGCTCAAGGGTATCATGCAGAACATCTACAAGAACGCTTCCGCAGCGGCTAAGGAATACGGTGATCCGGACAACCTCGTTCTGGGTGCTAACATTGCCGGTTTCCAGAAGATCGCAGATGCGATGATGGCTCAGGGTATTGCATACTAATCGATACTCGGATTAATTAGATAAGCAAAAAGAATATCTCTCTTGTGGCTCAAACAGTTTGCTTACGCAAAACTCGCCACTCGAGAGATTTCTTTTTGCTTTATTTACTTCTCGAGTATCGATTTATGAGATACGACACTTGAGAGAATAGTTAACCACCCGTCACAGTTCCATCACTATACACATATTCGTATTCAGAGTATGTGACATCACCATTAACATCGCTCGTCCTCTTTGTGATGTTACCGTATTTTTTTAGTTTCATTTCCCAAAGCGTCATATTCATATTCAAATCGACTGCTCGGTTCTCCAGATGAATTATAATGCCTAGCAATCGATTTGATTATATATACCTCATCTTCTACAGGTTGCGAGTCAATGCCTACTCTTTCCCATTCAGGATGGCCGCCTTCTTTGCATTGAACTCTTCTTCGGATATCACTCCGCTATCGAACAGATCCTTGTACTCTTTGAGCAGTTTGACCTTGGCCTGCTCATCCTGGATTTTTGAACTATTGTCTTTTTCCGGTTTGTTTTCCGTCTTTTTCGCCGTCATACGCTTAACACGTTCCTCGGCGAGTTTTCTCTTCTCCATTTCCGCCTTTTTTCTTTCTGCCTGTATTCGCACCGCTTCACTTCTTCTCATTCCGCAACTGCAAGTACCTATATTCGGTGGATTGGAACTGCCGCATTCACACTTCCAGAACCCGGCCGGTGCAGCCGGCGTACCTTTCACATAGGATCTGTCTAAATTCCTGCTGAGACTGGAACGGTAAAGCATGGATACATCATCTGTAACTTGCGGTTTGCACGCGGCAACGATAAGGGCAATCCAGGTAAAAAAGAATCCCCACCAAAACCAGTTTTCATCATATCCTTTGTTATGAACGATAGCATTCGCAGCACAACCGAAAACAACTCCTGCAATCGCGTAAGCAAATACATAGAAAAGTATCAGACCCGCTAGCGTATCTGTAAAAAGCAGGGATACCGGATCATCGTCAGAACACGCAGTTAAGACCGGCAATATAGAAAGAATCACTAGAACCAACCCACAGTATTTGTATCGTCTCATCATGAACACCCCTCCTAATCTGTTAAACGTAGTGTAACAGTGCTTTTCACAGATTATTAACATTTGAGGGTGTGGTCTCAACGCGTGTCTTCCCGCTCTTCTTCGAACATCTCTTCAGTTTATTAAAAAGAAGCAAAAAGAAATCTCTCGAGTGGCGAGTTTTGCTTTAGCAAACTGTTTGAGCCACAAGAGAGATATTCTTTTTGCTTTTCTATTTAGAAATGAAATATGTCCTAGTCAGCGGACATGCACCGCACGGTGTAGCGTTCCTGTCCTCCGAATGTGCAGGTGAAGAGGGTCAGATCCCACTTCGGATCGATCATCTCATCGATTCCTTTTCCATCGATGACTTCGATCTCCGAGACGGTGTAGAGGAACTGTTCACCATCCATCGTAGTGAACAGGATCTCGTCACCGACTGCCAGATCACGGAGCTTGCGGAAAGACTTCTTGTAGTTATGTCCGGCGATGATCATGCCGCCTTCATACGGATCTCCACTGTAGCGGCAGAGGAAGTATTTCAGATTGTCCTCATCGCAGTTGTCCGTCACCGGCATTTCCAGTTCGATGGCTGGGATGGTCAGGTATCCATCATAAAGATATCCGTCGATCTCCACCACAGGCAACACTTTCTTCGGCTCTTCAGGAACCATATCCAATGTCGCTTCCGGATCAACTTCATCCAGGTTAAGGTTCATTTCGGGAACATACGACTCCGCAGCTCTTCTGGCTGCTTCATCCTTCACCTGCTCGATCTTCTCCATCGACATGGCATAGGCCTTGTTCCCTTCGTAGCGGTTCACGCCGAAGAGAATCAGTCCGGCGAGGACGAATGCCCCACCGGTGGCAAGAAGAATATTCGAAATGAGTTTCTCTTTATGTCTCATTCTTCTTTCCTCCCAACCAGGCGCAATATCACACCCGCACTCATGCACATGCATCCCAGGAGCAGCAGTACCGGGATCGGCCAGTTCAGCTGACCGGTCTGCGGCAGCTTCGTCGGAGGCGGCGTAGGTTCACGGTCATGAGAATCGTCCGTCGGCGGCGGAGGCGGTGTGGTCACCGTTGTCTCCTCCGAAGGAACAGTTGTCTCTTCAGTCGGAACCGTCGTTTCTTCCGAAGGAACGCTCGTCTCCTCGGACGGCTCGGAATCTCTGGATCCAGAAGAAACGTGATAGACGATCTTCGGTTCCGCAGTTACTTCATATACCCAGTGTTCATCTTCGATATCCGGAAGATAGACGAGGAACGGGTCGAATGTCGTGAATCGCTCCACAGTATCCGTCTGGGTCACCAGATAGACACCCTGTGCAAGATCGTAGTAAACGACATCACCGTTATCATCGGATACTTTGCTCTGACCGGAGAGAGCATTTTCTTCTGCCAGATCACTCATCTCCCGCACCTTCTCTACCGGAACACTCTCGGACAGATCCCAAGACATATCTGCCCAATCATCCGTATAGACGAAGGTGATCTCTCCGCCCAGATCCTGCATTTCCGCGATATGGTAGATGCAGACTTCGGCACCCGCCTCCCGCTTCACTTCCTCTTCTACTGATTCGAGGCGAAGGTGAAGATCGACCGTTCTATTAAGATCCGGCCGCTCCGTCGTATCTGCATACACGAAGCGTGTACCCAGACAGACGATCAGCATCCATGTCAGCATCGCTTGTAGGACATGCTGCTTTCTCATGCTTTTCCTTCCTCCTTCTCTCGATTTTTCTTACTCCGGCTCACCAGGAACGCGGCAAGGCTTACCAGCCCCAGCGTCGGTATCGCCAGGATCGTCGCCACGACCAGCGGTTCTACCTGGATCGCATCATTGGCAACACGCACCACGGCAGGTGCATCCGCCGACGGAATCACACGCCTTCCCCTCACCAGAAGACGGTGAGAGTTGATGCCATAAGGCGTGCACGTCACCAGGGTACACAGGTCTTCCCCCGGCACGATGGCCAGATCCCGCATCTCCTCCGGGAGGACAGTCTTGATCTGATCCACCTGATACAGCAGCATTTCATCTGCCACCGTAATCGTAAATACATCTCCGATCACAACCTGATCCAGATCGGTAAACAGCTTCGCCGTAGGAAGTCCCCTATGGCTGGAGAGTACGCAGTGAGAGCTTTCGCCCCCTACTGGGAGGCTGCTGTTCGGCATATGTCCCACACCGATCTGCAGTACTCCGCTGTCCACTCCATGGTAGATGGGAAGCTGGACCCCGATCTTCTCAATCTCCAGGTATCCCATGATCCCCGTCCGGGTCACGTTCAGGAGCTGTTCATATCCGGGAATCGCGGATCCATCCAGTGCGATGTTCGCCCCGGACAACACCCGGTTATGTTCCCGGGCATCTTGAAGCATCTTCTCTTTTTCTTCCTCACTTTTCTGGTCGATCTCGTTATTGTACGTCACGATCAGAGCCGAGGCCTGTGCCCGGTTCCTGTGATCGCTAATGACCGGGAAAAGCAGCAGTCCCACGCCTCCCAGGATCAGCACCACTATGAGAAAATCAAGCAGATACTTCTTCACAGTCACTCCTAAATCATTCCGTCAGAACCCGTTTTCAACCTGTCATTTCCACCGGTTCTTCAACAAGATTCACTCTTTCCCGGCATTTCTCTTCTTCAGGACCAGCAGTACCACGCCACCCAGAACGAGGGCCACACCGCCGATGTAGAAGATCGTCGTACCGATACCACCGGTGCTCGGCAGTTCAGAAGGCTTCGTGTTCGTGATCGTAAGCGTCACACGGTTGGTCGTCGCATCTTCATTATCGACCTTGTAGCTCCATACCGGCTTGCCGTTTGTATCGTACGTGCAGGTGATCACTACCGTATGCGGTGTCTCATCCATCACATATCCTTCCGGAGCCTTGACCTCGGTGATCGTATACTCACCCACACCCAGTCCGTTAAAGGACAGCGCACCATCGGTACCGACTTCCGTCTTCACTACTTCACTTACTTTCTTCGTGATCTCGTTGACCTCTGTGAGCTTATACTTATCGTCGCTGGCATAGTCGGTCTCTGTCTCTGCCGTCGGAGCCGTCGTTGTAAACGTGCCATTCTTCAGCTTATAGTATGTACCCTCATCTGCATTCACAACGAAAACCTGCTTCTTCGTGATGACCTGATCCGCCTTGGTACCCTCGATCTTAAACTCGGCACCATCCAGCCGGCTGTTATCCGATGCATCGATCTTCACGATATCCACGCCCGTGGTATAGGTGATGGTCTCCACGTCCGGAGTCTGCCCCTTAGGATCAGTAGAACCGGGTTCATCTGACGTATAGTCATGGCTCGGATCATTCGAGTAGATCAGATTCGCGGTATTGGGGTTGCCCTCATCCGTAAGAACCGCATTCTCATTCAGAGAAGCCTTATACGTAACGATGATGTCATCGCCGATCTGATCCTCATCCAGACCTCTGTCCAGCATATCCTTAAATACGATCTTCAGCGCCGTACCCGAAGCGGTTGCCGTCTTCGTGAATGTGTAATCTGTTCCTTCAGTAAGCTCCACGCCACCGATCGTAACCGTCAGATCCGCAGTCGTTGCATCATATGTCAGACCCTCAGAAAGCGTATCGTTCATAACGAAGCAGTACTTGTTGTAGCCGGATTTTCTTAGATCCGGGACCTCGGAAGACAGTTTAAAGGTGATCAGTTCGCCCACACTTGCCGTATTCTTATCTGTATCTCCTTCTGTCTCGACGATCTTCTTATCCAGCGACGGAACCACTTCCTTCGTCGTAATCGTGATGGCATTGGCCGTATCATTCACGACCTTCATCATGAACTTCGACTCCGCAACAGTCTTACTGTCCTCATCCTTGATGGTATCCTTGACCAGGTAGTAGCCGGCCTTTTCGACATTCACAGTCTTCTCACTCTTATCCGCAGCGATCGTTCCATCCGCGCTCGGAGAAGTAAGATGATCGCTCACCACCTTGGCGAAAGCATCCAGCGTCGCCGAATCATTATCCAGCGTTTCCAGTACATCGATCACATCTTCCAGTGTCTCGCATTCTGCAAAAGCACTGATCGCTTTCAGATCGTCGATGATTTCATCACCATCGTCCACGCCCTCACCCCAGGCGACGTCGTAGAGTTTTCCGTCCGTATGTACCTTCGCATCGAAGATCTGGTACAGTTCGAAATCGTGAGCCAGATTGTCACTGGCATCTGCCTTGGTAATGCTCACAGGATAAGTGGGCTCATCCTCTGCCATTACCGTAATCCCGAGCGTGCATAGCATCATCACGCTCAAGAGAATGGAAATAAAGCGTTTCATTGTCTTGGTCATAATCTTGAATCCTTTCTGCTTTATCTAAATTTTTAATACACTCATTTGGCTGCCCTGCTTCCCGCAGGATCTTCTTTCCCATGCCCTTTCAGGTCAGGGGGCTTTCTTCACACTATCCCGTATTCATAGGTCGATCACCTTCGCCTTCCTAAGGAACAGCAGGATCGCTGCGGAGAGGATCAGCGCGGCCCCGACCCCGAAGTAGGGACCCGTACCACCTCCGCCTGTATCCGGCAAGGTGAACATCACCTCATTCACAAACTGATAATTGATATCTTCCAGACTCTTATGCGGAAGCGAAAGCTCCGCCTCCAGAAGTCCGTCCGCTCTCTTCTTCACCTCGACCGTCACCGTGTAGACAGTCTCGTCGAAATGAATATTATTTCTGGTGTTATCCGGAATCTCCCTAAGCGTATATTCATACGTATCTGCCTCATCGAACCGCATCTCATCGAAAACCACTGTTCCATCGGCGGCGTTGCTTGCCTGTCCCACGATGTTTCCTTCCGAATCTGAAAGAACGAACTCGAAATCTCCTCCCTCAAGAGTACCGTGCAGGAGCTGCTTGCTGGCCGCCACCTGAATCATCGCCGCATTCGCATGAAGCGTGAAGTCCAGTCCGGAGTGGTTCGGGCACTTGTTGTACGCGTCAATAACATGCTGATGCGTAAGATGGAAAACGTTACTATCCAGATGTTTCTGTTCTCTGTCCGAAATATCGATCGGATTGCCCTGCTGGATCCAGCTTTCTTCTCCGGTCACCGGATCCACATAATACTTGCATATGATCTCCAGCTGCGGGACCAGCAGCATCTGTACGTCAAAGGTCGCATGATCCACATCGTTATAGTTATACTTGACATCACTAAAATTGCGTGTTTTTCGATTTCCCTGTTCATCGTAGTAAATCTCGTATTTAGAGGTCAGCTCATACTGGGAGTCATCCGGCGTTTTTCTCGGATCACGATGATAATCAGTATGCACATAACCGGTCCGCCCGGCAAGAGGATTGCCGGCGCCATTGAAGAAAGTAACGGTCTCGGAATCATCCTGAGACTTATACAGGATACACGCATTTACATTCTCTACGAATGTCGAATAGATATCGATCTTCTTGTAGAGCTCTCCATTCTCGATATAGACTGTCGATGATGTATATCGTCCGCCATCTGCGATTTCGATATCCGCATGGTCCAGGATCTTACCCGGCAGGATCATGAAGTAGATCGTCCTAGTCTGCCCATCTACTCTGACATTACACCCAGCTATATAATTATCTTTCTGCCAACTGCCCATAGAAGTATGAAGATCGTTATACCTGTAATCACCGTTTCCCTGACTATTGGTGTAGCGGTACAGATGCATATTTCCGTCTACTGTCCCCTGTGGCGGCGAGTCATCACCGCCACGGGATACAAACCAGAAATCTACACTGTTCGATATGATCCGCAGGATATCCCCCTCTACGACGCAATACGGATTATCCGGTGTATTGTACTCGGCAAGACTTGCATCCCATACCATATTGAACTCACGCACATCCGCACCCTCAGGAAGCGGGGTAGGTGCTACTGCAATATAGAAGGAATTATCCCCGTTCCCATCTCCGAACACAGCTCTGGCAATACCGGGAGTGTCTGCATGATACGTGAACTCATGCCTCCACATATTCTTCTCCGCATCCCAGGTATGCTGACTGCTCTCCACAGACAGATGGAGAGACTGGTTCTGCACATTCGCCTGGTTCAGCGGCTGAAGATCGATGGCATCGTTCTGCCCGTCTGAGTAGGCTACTAAAGTAATCGAATCATTCTGTTGGATCACATATGGGAATGCCACGGAATTCTGCACATAATCCTTCCCATTGATGACTTCCTTAGTCATCCAGCTGAGATCGACAATCCAGTCATGTACTGTGTGGGAATTCATCTCTCCGACAGCCGTAAGAATATAGATGGAGAAGCTCTCTGCCGTGAAGTCTCCGCCGTTTTCATCGACGGTCGCATCTTCAACCGTAGCTGCGCCCTCATCCGTCACATGGAGAACGGAGAACGAATCGCCGTTCATCTTCTTCTCAGGGGGAAGAGTAATACTCACTTGTACACCAAAGCCTTCTTGCGGTTCCAGGACATTCCCCTGATCATCGACGAACTGAATATCTACAGCCCGTACACCGGTGATGCATTGATTCTCATCCAGCATGTCTGCCGCTTTGACCAGCATTTCCGTATCCGGCTCTACATCTTCCACCAGCATGGTCACATCCTTGGCAAAAGCACCATCCGGTACGACCGCCTGCACAGTGATACCGGAAGCGGTAACCGCCTCATAACCGGTTGGTGATTTAGGGTTCTGTGATGTGGGATTCTGTACAGATCCCGAATCCGGCGCAGTCGTTTCCGATACCGCCAATTGCGTCTCTACCGGGAAAGATGCCTGACTCTCCGAAGGTTCCGTCACCATATCATCGGCGTTCGTTGTCGTACCATCAGGATCGGGTGTTTCAACGTTCGGATCTTTTGTCATACCGGAAGGATCTTCAGAAGGAGTAAGCGTCTCATCGCCGGGGGCTTTCGTATCTGTTGGCTTTTCGGGTTCATTGGATATCTCTGTATCTACAGAAGACGGCTCTTCCCTCGGGCTGGTCGGTTCGTCCTTAGGAACGGTATCTTCCGTCTCGATATCAGAAGATTCTTCAGCAGAAAGAGATGTTTCCTCTACATCATCAATCGACTCCACATTATTCACACTGGTTTCTTCAGACTCCGGATCCTGATCTTCCGGTTTTCCAAGATCGGATTCGTCTGTATCCAATTCTTCCAGATCACCTTCTTCGGAAGAAGTCTTCTGAAGTTCTGCGGAAAGATCCTCGTCAGGTTCAGCCGGAAGGATCGGCTCAACGGCATGACCCGTTTCATTTTCAGACTCGGAGAACTCCGGAATGTCCGTCTCGTCGGCACGAAGCCGGGAAGCGAGGGCCGTGGAGCAATATAGGGTTCCGGACAGCACAAGAGACAACGCGACCACACCCGCCAGGATGCGGGTACGGATCGATCGGAATAACGCTAGTACATTCCTTCTTATTTTGTCTTCCGACTTTTTCATCTGCTATCCCCTAAGCTGTCAATTCTAAAACTGTCTCTCCCCCCCAAGTACAGTTTCCTCCTGTTCTCCTTCTTATCCCTCTTTTATGTCCATGGCCAGATCCTCAGGACCACCTGTCCCAGGATCTCATCTTCGTCGATACATCCTACCATCTGGCTTCTGCTGTCCGATGTATTCGTCCGGTCGTCCCGAAGGACGAACACCTTCCCTTCCGGCACCACATACGGGAAGGTAATATCGCACTGTCCCAGTGCTTTTGCCGTAACATACGGCTCATCGAGCATGGCGCCGTTCCGGAACACATTCCCGTTCGTATCCATGTCGACGGTATCTCCACCGCAGGCAATGACACGCCTCAGGATCAGCTTGTTCTGATACCGGATCGCGCACAGCTGGCCGCGTTTCCCGGACATAGGCTTCATGAGCAGCACCACATCGCCATTTTGATAGTGAGGATTCGAATCACCCGAGACCGTGATCACCGGAAACACGAAATAGGACAGTACCAGTGCCACTGCTACTACGGCAAGCACCACACTGATCGATAGAAGAACTGTCTTCCCGGACTGTCCTCCTGATTTCTTATTCTTCGTCACGTTACTGTCTTCGCGGTACGATGAAATCGGTTCTATCGCGTCTTCTCCTCCTAACATAAGCATTCTTGATATAAATAAATCTTATAGCGAAGATGTTTCGAAACTATTACCAAAGAATAAAAAAGAGAAAACTCTGCCGGATTTAGCAGAGTTCGTTATATCTCATATCTTAAAATGGCCCTTCATGCAGGGGCTTCGCGAAATCAAATATTATGTCGGAATCTCGATATCCGGCTCCTCATCTTCTTCATTCGTCTTCCTCATCGCCGGCAAAAGCATCTTCACCGTTATCGAGGCGTCTTGAGATGTCGTAGATATCCTGTTTCATCTCGAAGAAACCCGTAAGCGGAAGATCCTTCGCCAGTGATGACGCGCCTTTAATCAGGGTTTCCCAGTCAGCAAGCGACCGCTCGAACAGGAACGCCTGCCGGCTCTCTTCCGATCCGACGACACAGCCGATCGTATCGATATATGCCAGAAGCGTGGCCTTATACTGCGGGATGCGGATCAGCTCCCCCGCCATAAGCTCCCACTCCGGGATCGGTTCTTTCTCTTTCGCATCTTCATAGGGAAAGACTTCGCCATTCTCCGTGATACGCAGTTCATCACGAAGCTCTTCACGCACTTCCATCAGGACCTGACCCAGAAGGTTCTCGCCCTTCCACTTCGTGATATCCTGCACCTCCGGATCCGACGTCGACAGAAGAATGCCCCAGTCCTTATCACGGGGCGAGCACTCCGCCAGGATCGCGTTGCCTGTCGCCAGAAGCGTCTCCATCATGGAAGGGTTCTGCGCGAACTTCGCACGGATACCGCGCTTCACGACCACGAAACGAGTCTTCTTCCACAGTGCCGCATCAAATCCGTCGAAGAATTCTCTGCCCAGGATCTTACACTGTTCCGGGTCGGCCGTCCGCATGATCTCGTCGCCGAGAGCCGTCTGCCCGAACATCATGACTTTCTGGTACATCATAAACTGCTCGGAGTGGAGATAGTGCCGGCCGGCATAGTCGAATTCCGCCGGATACCAGTTGCAGAAGCAACCATTGTCTTCATACTCGCGGTGAAAACCGATGATCTCGTTTCTCATGTTCTCGCCTCCCCGTAATAAAGTCGTCTTTGCTTATTATTATAACACGGATCCGGAAGAGCTCCCTTTCAGTGTTGTCACTTAGCCCATCCGGCCTCCCTGATTCCTGCCGCCACGGGAAGAATCATCCTGCGGACCCATCCCCTCCGGGAACTGCCCGTCGGGCGTCTGTCCATCAGGCGTCTGCCCGTTCATTCCGCCACGGCCGCCCTGCATACCGGCGGGATCACCTCCCATCCCGCCGTGACCGCCCATCATCTGGTTCGGAATACTATCCGTCTCCTGGCCGTTGACGATCAGCGTGCCGCCTGTCTTTCTCGCTTCTCCGTCATAGTCGATCGCCGACTGCGCGGTGATCGAGATCACACCGCCGTTGATGTAGAGATTACCGTTACTGTCGATGCCATCGGTATCTCCGGCCCCCATCGTGATGCAGATATCTCCGCCGTTGATATTCAGCGTGGCCACATAATCCTCGACCTTCTGCGCCGCATTGATTCCGTCATCGGAAGCATCGATCACGAAGGTTCCGTCGTTGATGGTAATATAGGTTCCCTCCAGACCTTCTGCCGCCACGATGGTAAAAGCACCACCGTCGATCTGCAGGATCCCGTCCGTATGGATCGCATCATCGCCGCAGGAAATATCGAATGTACCATCCGTGATCGCCAGAGAATCGTTCGTGTTGATGCCGTCTTCTTCCGCCATGAGAGTATACGTCCCTCCCGTGATGACCATGTCATCTTTACAGACAATCGCGTGTCCTGTCGACGCATCGATGTTCAGTGTCCCGCTTCCGTTCAGGGTCAGGTCATCCTTGGCATAGATCACGGCATCGATATCATTCTCGTCGATGGCGACATAGCTTCCGCCGTTTCCCAGAGTATTCGATCCTTCGAGAGTAATATAGACCTCATCGGCCGAGAGGACATAGACCGCTGCCGATGTCGGGCTCAGGATCGTACAGTCACGAAGGACCAGATGCACATCATTCTCCTCCCCGGCATCGATGATGATCATGCCGTTATTCGTCGAACCTGTCACCACATACGTCCCTTCCTCCGTGATCTTCTCCGCACCCATGTCATCCTTCAGCTGGATAAGCTTACTGTCCGATCCCGAATAGCTCGTATCACGGTCTTTATCCGTGATCTTCAGCGCCATTTCTTCTACATCTGCACTGCTTCCGGCACCATTCCCCGTGCCGGTGGAGCCGGTATTCTTCCCGGCATTTCCGATCTGGCTTTCTGCTGCTTCATCCGAGGATCCGGAAGAGCTGTTCTTCGATCCGGAAGAACACGCCACTGCGCCTGCACCTACTGCCAGCGCCGCACATACGGCAAAAGTGATAAACATTCTATTTCTTAAGATATTGTTCTTCATTTTCGTTTCTCCTTTTCTGATGATTTCTGCTTATAATTCCGCTGCCTCTTTCGGCATGATGGAAGAAAGATGGATATCCAGATTCCCGTTTCTCACACGAAGGTCATCGATCAGTGCTTTTTCCGAAGAATTTTCTTTCATGAAGATCTCGTAGTTGAGCTTAAACACCGCACCCATGCCGGCTGTCTTCGAGGACAGAAGCTTATGGGATGTCGTGTATTTGGCGAATATATCGTCGAAGACGCCCATGTAGTCGAGGTCTTCGGGAATCGTGATATGAAGGCTCCGTCTCCGGTCATCCTCATCGGCACCGAGACCGATGGCGCCGTATACAAGCATCGCCGCACCGACGATCAGGATGAAGAGTGCCGCATAGATAATGAATCCCATTCCGGTAAGAAGTCCCATGGTCATCGCCACGAAGAGGGCACCGATCTCGCTTGCCGTACCCGGTGCGGAACGGAATCGGACAAGGCTGAAGGCTCCTGCCACGGCAACTCCTGCGCCGATGTTCCCGTTCACCGCCATGATGACGACGCACACGATGGTCGGAAGGATCGCCAGCGTTCCTACGAAGGACCGGCTGGCATGGTATCTGCGCATGTAGACGAGCGCGAACAGAAGTCCCAGAAGCAGCGCCGAGATCACCGGAAGAAGGAAAGATGTGATCGATATGGTTGTCGTTCCCATGAGGGTGGAGTAAATATTGTCGAACATAGAAAGTCAGCCTCCTTTTCTGCGGAAGATCGTCGCTCCGCTTCATCTGGCTTCATTCTATCGGTGCTAACTAAAGTGAACTTTAAACCGCGAATTCTTTTCTCACATAGAAATATTCGGCATCGTAATCTTCGGCAAAAGCACTGTAAAGCACGTATCCGTTCTTCTCGATGAAGGCCTGCATCGCCGAATCATACGCATCGTCTCCGACGCCGATATATACGATCGTATCTGGAAGTCTTTCCACCACTTCAGAGATCTGTTCCTCCACTAATTCGTCTGTCGCGATCGGCGGCTGATAGAATACGCGGAAGTCCGGAATGCCGGTGCAGTATTCGTAGTATCCGATCACGGTCGTGCTGAAGAAGGACATGCATGTCGCATCCGGATGCGCCTTCTGGAAAGCAAGAAGTGTCTGCTCCTTCTGCGACGTATCCGGCTTGATATATCCGCAGATATAGAACTGCATGCCCAGCGTGACGGCGATCACGGCAATCAAGATCACACTCAGCTGGACCGCATTCGTTTTCCCGTCAGTAAGCGCGAGGAGGAACTCCGAGAGCACACCGAACACCATCACATAGAGCGGCACGAAGACGATGTAGAAATATACGATATTATCCGGGAGGCTGAGCACGATGAACGAAAGGTACGACAGGACCGTCAGGATGCGTTTCTGCCTGTCCATCCCCTTCCACTTCAGAACCGTCACCAGGACAGAAAGGAGAAGAAGGATCGTCATACTGATCTTCGCCGGGACCGGAATACTGGTGCTGGTCCAGAACAGAATACTTAATCCGTCCTTCGAATATCCCAGGTTAAAACGGATATACACATCGATGAAGTCGGAGAGCGCGTGATGGAAAGCAAGAAACAGGACACACGGCAAGAAGACCAGAGCGATCCCCAGAAGGAAGCAGCCCGTATTCTGAAGAAATACCACCACTTTCTTCTTCACCAGGAGCCACAGAAGATACGCGCCGATGAATACGAAAAAGAACAGGCAGATATTGAGTTTCGTCATGAAGACAAGCCCGCACATCAGACCGATAATGAGCATGCTCCGGTTTCGGATCGCACGGAATGGCTGTACGCTCTTCTCGTTCCTCTTTCCGTCAGGATCCTCCGGATCCGGACGAAGCGCCATGGTTTCCTTAAGGAATAAGTAGGTCGAGATCATGAGCGGGGCCACGGCGAAATTGTCCGGCATGCTTCCCGTCAGGAAGATATTGAAGATCGTCAGGGCATTCACAAGAAGGATCAGCATCGTCGCAAGAAGCGAGACCTCGCTTCCGAAGAACAGGCGGTTGCATTTATACGCGTATATAAATGCCACACAGTTTATGATCCAGCACAGAACAAATGCGCCGATATTCAGATTCCCGGGAAGAAGGAATCCGATGGCATAGATAAAATATGTGACAGGGCCCTTGTGGTCGAAGAGATCGCGGTACGGGATCTTCCCCTGAAGAAGACCTTTCGCCATAACTTTATAGCACACGAGATCCGTGTGGAAAATATACCTGTACAGAGGAGAATACGGGCTGACCCACAGAAGGATCAGGAGAAGAAACAGGCTGATGATTCCGAAGTTTCTCCAATCGGTCTTTCTTAATGACAGTTTCGTTTTCTCTTCGTTCATGGTCCCTCGGATACTCTTTCATGCCACAACTTCCGAGAACCATTATACCATGACAGCTATGCGTAAAGGAGCCGTTTCCCTATCTCACCGTTCCTTGCCGGATCCTGCATATATTCTCTGTAGTATGCGCCATATTTCGAGAAGGACTGTTTCCGGATAGTAAGGTTACTCAGGAGACGGGAGAGCCAGAGCGGCATCACGCCGGGGATCTTGATCTCCATGAGGACTTTATCCTCCGGAAGGATCCTTCTTCCGTAAATACCGTTTGCGAAACTTAAGTCTGTCTCTCTCCCCAGTATCTCCGTGTCGAAAGTGATACGCAGGTCGTCCGATCCTGATCTTGGCACATAGGCTTCCCGAAGATAGGACAGGAAGACCTTCGGAACCGGGCAACCATAGAAATCCCGGAAGTACGTGATCTCTCTTGCGATCTGCGAATCCTGCGGCGCATCGCCACCCGCCGCGAGCCAGTCCATCGCCAGATCTGATATGACTTCGGTCCTTCTCTTATACACCACACCCATATACTTCTTCTTCAGTTCCACGAAGACAGGGTCGTCATGTCCGGCACTTCGGTAGCTTCTGATCCGGAGTTTCTCCTTATAGTCCGGCTGATCGAGGGAAGTCTTAATGATCCTCATATCGTCAGTATCGAAATAAATATTCCGGATCGTCGTCGGTCCGTATTCATCAATCGTCATTCTGGAAGAGATGGCTTCCTTGATGATCCGCGCCTGCTCCCAGGTCAGTATGTATTTGATCTCATATCTTTGAAAAACACTCTGGTACATCATCTTCGTGTCCTCCGCTTTAATCTTGGTTTAAAGTTAGCATGGTAACCTTAAGACAACCTAAAACACGAAAATCCTGTATAATGTGGGGGAAGAAAGGAGCCGGAATATGAGAATCCTACTGGCTGAAGACGAGAAATCCATGTCGCGGGCACTGACCGCAATACTTACGAAGAACAACTATTCTGTAGATGCGGTCTTCGATGGCCAGGATGCCCTGGACTATCTTCTGACATCTGAATACGACTGCGCCATATTGGACGTCATGATGCCGAAGATGGACGGTTTTACTGTGCTTAAGACCATCCGTGAGAAAGGGATCTCACTTCCCGTCATGATGCTCACGGCGAAGTCCCAGGTCGACGATAAGGTCGAAGGACTGGATCTCGGTGCGAACGACTACCTGACGAAGCCATTCGAGAGTAAAGAGCTCCTGGCAAGACTTCGCGCGATCACCCGCTCCTCCACTCCCACTGTCGACAATACTCTCCGGTACGGGAACATCACACTGAACCGCGGGAACTTCGAACTGCGCTCCCCCATCGGTTCGGTGAAGCTCGCTGCGAAGGAATTCCAGATGATGGAATACCTCATGGCGAACCCCGGCACCCTCATCTCTACTGACAGATTCATGGAGAAAGTCTGGGGACTGGACTCCGACGCTGACATTAACGTCGTGTGGACGAACCTTTCTTATCTGAGAAGGAAACTTACTTCCATCGGCGCGAACGTCAAGATCAAGGCTACGCGTAATGCCGGCTATTCACTGGAGATTGAATCATGATCAGGAAACTCCGCATCCGTCTCATACTTATTACGATGACCGCCGTACTGCTGGTCATGGTTATCCTGATCGGTGGGATAAACTTCTCGAACTACAATCAGGTCGTTTCCGAGAGCGATGCGATCCTGCGGCTCCTGATGGATAACGGCGGTGTCTTCGATGATCGGAAAGATGGGCAGAAACGAGGCGACGGCTACAATCCCGATAATACTGATCCGCTTGCCGAGAACATCTACATCATCGAGGACGTAATCCAGGAGAAGAAAGACTCTCGAGGCAGCCGGAAATCTTCCATCATTTTCTTCGATGAGAACCGTATTGATTCTCCGGAACTCGCCTTCGAGACCCGATACTTCACCGTACGCTTCGACCAGAGCGAGAATATCGTCGGGATCGACACCGGCCGCATCTCCGCCGTATCGGATTCGGCCGCCGCAGAATATGCGCAGGAGGCACTGGGCAGATCCAGGGCTTCAGGATTTATCGGTGACTACCGCTACCTGATCGGAAAACCTGATGAACAAGGATGCCGGATGGTCATCTTCCGGGACTGTGGTGTCAGCCTGGCGAACTTCCGCAACTTCAGAAATATCAGTATGTTCGTATCCGTTCTCTGTCTTTTCGTAATTGGTGCCCTCGTCTTCATCGCCTCCGGAAGGATCGTCCGTCCGGTCGCCGAGAGCTATGAGAAACAGAAGCGATTCATCACCGATGCGGGACATGAGATCAAGACACCTCTGGCCATTATCTCCGCAGATGTGGAAGTCCTGGAGATGGATCTGAATGACAGCGGCACTTCGGATTCCTCTGAGGGGCGGGAGGAGAATGAATGGCTGTCGGATATCAAGCTTCAGACGAAGAGACTGTCGGAACTGACACAGGACCTTATCCTGCTTTCGAAGATGGAGGAGACCTCGACCGTACTAGAGATGAAAGATCTGGATCTTTCTTCCATTATAAGGAGCCAGGCCGGATCTTTCGAATCGGTCGCCATCGCATCCGGCAAGAAGATCTCCAGCAGTATCGAAGACAACATCCATATCCACGGTGACAGGAAGTCGATCGAATCCCTTCTTTCCATCATTATCGATAATGCGGTGAAGTATTGTCCCACCGGCGGCACCATAGATGTACACGCTTCGACGAACAAGAAGAACGCACTCATCGAGATCACGAATGATACCGAGAGCACGCTTTCTTCCGATGACTTAAAGAATATGTTCAACCGCTTCTACCGCACAGACGCTTCGAGAAACTCCGAGACCGGCGGATACGGCATCGGACTTTCCATCGCCAGGGCCATCGTCACGAAACACAAGGGCCGCATCACAGCCGTCTCCCCTTCGGAGAAGAAGCTCACTATCTCTATTACGCTGTAACTTTGTCAACCCGTAGTGCCGGACCCGAAGCGGAAACGGATCACAGTTCTTTTATCACGGTAGCCGTGCGGTTCTGGATATTCTTGAGGACCTCGTCTTCGGTCCGGTCGCCGGCGAAATACCCTTCCGCTTCTTCCAGGATAATAGCAATGATCGAGGCATCGTAGCTTCCGACGGTTCCCACATTCTCGATCAGCGTGCGGACGGCATCGATATCATCAGGCGTGATCGATGTGAATACTCCTTTAAGCGAGATCGCATCCCATCTTCGAAGCGCCTCTTCATATCTTCTATTATTCGCATTCATTTCCTCTTCCGCTTCTTTCCCGAACGTATTCCTGTTCACGGAGAAAGACGCCGACGCTATGTCTCTCTCTTGCTCCATGTAGTTCAGATAATCACGGACCAGATCCCAGGCAAGATCTTTATATTTACTGGTAGAAACGATGCCGATCGAGGACGATATCAGCGCCTGCATACCGCATCCGTCTGTCGACGGATATCCCAGATATGCCACTTTACCCTTCATCGCATCCTCGCTTAATGCGTAGTTTTCTATGGTGGAGATCCCACTTGCCCGGACAGCCAGAAGTCCAGAATAGAACTTCTCGGCCACCCGATCTTCTGTGGAATAATAGCCATATTCATCCTCATTTTCCGTATCGATATCTTCTTCGGGAAGGATGCTTACGCCGTGCTTTCGCACCAGCTGCAATATCCGCTTCATCTCATCGTTCTGGAAGTCGACGGTCCTTTGCTTATAGTCCACAAAGTCGGAAAGAGTATTTCGCATCATCAGATCCAGGATCTCCCTGTATTTCATGCCTTCAATAAAGCTTACATCCTTAGGAAGAGATCCTGCCGCATCTTCGAATGCATCGAAGGTCCAGCCTACGGTTTCCGATATGTAGTCTGTATTGACTTCGAATCCCATAAGGCTGAAGCGGATCGGAATGTGGTAGAGTTTCCCGTCTTTTTCTTGCATGCGGAAAAGATTATCGAAATAGTCTCCCCTTCTGATTCCGTCCGATCCGTCCAGATAGGGATTCAGATCCGCCATGACCTCTTCCGTGCTGAAGGCGGAAAAATCCGAAAAATCAAGAAGGATGTCCGGTCCTTCTCCAGAAAGGATATCCAGATATACCTTTCTCTGAAGTTCAGACGCACCTTCATTCGGTTTCAGTTCATCGGAATAATCCATAAGGACCGCGCGGCATGGATTCTCCGGATCCTGATTATACTTGTAGAGGAAAGACAGGAAGGATTCATTCGTCTCCACATCCGTTCCACCGATCACGATGATCCGTTTCCCGGCATGGGGATTCTTCTCCGCACGCGTCAGATGGACCAGATAGAACTCCGCCCGGCCATCCGCTTTATACTTCTCTCCCACTGCATAAAGTTCATCTTCATTCTTCGGCACGAGCCGCGTGTCCCACAGCGCTGTCCGGTCCACATCAGTATCATTCCAGTTAAAGATCTCCGTGATTTCTCCGGACTCGATATCGACTTTACTCGTAGAGGAGGAGGCATTCAGGAATAATCCCGCCTCTGTCTCCACCACCGTACCATACCGCTCCAGATCGTCCGCCGAATGGGATCGTCCCAGAGCCCCGGTATTCATATCAACTTCCTTAAGTTTGACGCTGTCGCCGTTATCCGCATCATAGACCGCCGAGGTCACGTAGTATTTCCCGTTCTGGAAGATGACCGTTCCGCCGATGGTCCTGTCCCGGTCGAAGATATCGAAGCATTTCTTTCCTTCCTCATCATAGACGAACATCTTATCGGCACCCGATACCGTATATCTTCCGTCGGAAAGGATCCCCAGTTCGCATCTTGTATCTTCTTTGACCAGCAGTTCGGACTCGGGCAGCTGAAGTTCCCTCACCATCTCTCCATTTCGGTCCAGGATCCGGATCTTCAATCCTATCGTATCTTTTTCCTTATCGAAATAACTACAAAGGAGACTTGCGTTTCCGTCCGGCGCCACCGCCACATCGCACAGGTCATATTCCTCTCCGGAGATTTCCGCTACGAAATCCCCCTTCCCATCGAAGATAGAAGTCGCCTGGACGAAGTATTCTTCCCGCTCTTCTTCGGTAAGATCCTGAAGCTGTTTTTCTCCCGGGAGAGAATAGGTGATCTCGTAAGAAGCAATTGCAATTCCTTCTTCAAACTCGCAGGATCCCACTTTCAGGGATTTCACCTCTTTTCCGGAAGCAGTCGGAATCTTGAGCGGATTGACTTCGGAATGAAAGAACGTATCCGTTTCCAGGATCTCCTGACCGGATGTGTACTTCCTGTCCGTCTTCGTTTTCTCCTCTTTCTTCTTACAGGAGTTCACCGGAAGGGGAAGAAGAAGCACCACAAGTGCAGTCAGAAGTCTTTTCTTTATACGTGTCATTCCCGTTTCTTTTACATCTCCTTCAATATTGTAGCCGTACGGTTCTGGATATTCTTCAGAACCTCATCCTCGGTCCGGTCACCGGCGAAATAACCGGCCGCTTCTTCGCTGATTACAGCAAGGATCGCGCTGTCATAGCATGTCCCGCAGGTAGTCGATTCGATCAGTTCCTGTACTTCGTTCATATCCTCCTCTGTAAGACGCGTGAAGTACTTCATAAAAGTCGGATCCGCCGTACTGGCATTTTTATCATAACGTTCATTATTCTCCCGGATCTCTTCCCTCGATTCCCTCTCAAATGACGCCCGGTTTACGGATAAAGAAAACTCTCCGTTCTCTTCCGGAGTATAGCGCAGGAAAGAAGAGATCAGATCCCAGGCGAGCTCCCTGTACTTACTGGTAGAAACGATTCCGACAGATAACATGACATATACGCCCATACCGTTTCTGTCAGACGAAGGGAATCCCAGGAATCCGGCATGCCCTTTCATATTCTTCTGTTCCAGCGCATACATTTCCAGATTGGAAACCTGATAACTCCTGGCAGCAAGAAGACCTGCGTAGAACTTCTCTTCGGTATAGTTCCCTATGATGGAGAATGAATTGTCATTGATATATTCCGTCTCATATCCCTCATCCTTAGGAAGCTCTTTCATGCCATACTTTTTCGCCATCTGAAGGATCCTTTTCATCTTATCATTTTCAAAGTTCACAGTCTTGTTACTGTAGTCCAGGAATTCCGGAAGTGATGCTTCCAGAAGCAACATCAGTATAGCATCATAATTCATTCCTTCAAAGAAACTGACATTCTCCGGTATGGAACTGCCTGCTTCGTCGAATTCATCGAAGGTCCAGCCGATCTTATTAGGTATGAGATCTGTGTTGACTTCGATCCCCGAAAGTATGAACCGGATCGGAATATGATAGAGTTTTCCGTTTTTTTCCTGGGAACGCAGGATATTGTCGAAGTAATCGTCCCGCGATATACCATTTTCCCCGTCCAGATACTGATTCATCTCCACCATGACATCCTCGGTCTGAAACGCAGAGGAATCACCGAAATTAAGAAGAATGTCAGGTCCTTCCCCGGAGAGAATGCTTAAGTAGACCTTGCGCTCCAGTTCAGCGTAATCCCCACTATATGCCAGGTCGTCAGAATAGTCATGCAGGATCGCACGGCACTGGTTATTCGGATCGTGATTATACTCATACAGGAAAGACATGAAGGAATCATTGTACTCCATATTCGAACCGCCGATTACAATGATCTTCTTCCCTGCATGAGGATTCTTCTCCGCTTTTGTCAGGTGGATGATATATCTCTCGTCAAACTCGTCGTACACGCTGTCGCTTCCGAGAACATACAGTTCTTCTCCGCTCACCGGTAAACACTTCGAGTGGGAACGATACTTCTGCTCGACATCTGCATCGTTCCAGTCGAAGACCTGAGACAGCTCTCCTTTCTCAATATCGACCTGATAACAGCCATACGAGGAATTTACAAATAGTCCGCCCTCTGCTTCAATAATATTTCCGAATGTATCCAGATAACCTGCTTCGTAACTCTTCCCCAGTTCACCGGTCTGCATATTCACTTCCTTGATCTGGATATCGCTCTTTTTCGCGAAATCATAGGTCCCCGACGTTACATAGTATTTCCCGTTTGCGGAAATGACTGAATTCCCGATCGTCCTGTCGAGGTCCGAAATCGTAAAACATCTCTTTCCTTCCTGATCATGAACAGACAGCTGTTTTCCGTCCGAGATAACATATCTTCCGTCCGAGAGCACCTGAAGATTGAACATCAGGCTCGTTTCGTAATCGACCTTCCAGTCCGACAAGGTTATCCTGTTCTTTTCCTCTCCGTCACGTCCGTAAACCTGCACCTGCAGGCCGGTGTCACCTTCTTCCACATTAAAGAAGTCGTACAGCATGCATATATTTCCGTCTTTATCACATGCCGCGTCGTATAATTGGAAGCCATCGCCCTTAAGTTCAAGAATGAGTTTTCCCTTCTCATCGAACAGCGCCATTCCGCATTTATAGTATTCCAGACCTTCTTCGTAGCTGAGATCCTCCATACGGACGTCTTCCGGCATTTCGTAATTGATGAAGTACGAGGCGATCACCAGATTTCCCACGAAATCACAGTTCTCTACATATAAATAATCCAGTTTCTTATCCTTGTCGACAGGGAGCTGGAGCGGATTCACTTCCGCATCGAAATACGTATCCGTTTCCTTGATCTCCTGACCGGAAGTATACTTCGGATGCCCAAGTATAGGATCCTTTTCCGTATTCTTCTTACATGCGGTAAACGGAAACACCATCGCCGTGATAAGCATGCATGCCGTGATGCGCTTAATGGGTAATGCTGACCAAATCGCTGATTCTCTTTCCTCTCGATGCGTCATGCTGTCGATTCTCTCTTTCATTTTCTGTCTATATGTTTCGCGAAGGATCAACCGCGCTCCTTCATCAGTATATCCGCCCGGTTATTGATATTCTTCGCGGTATCTTCTTTCGTTCTGGAGCCGGCGAAATAGCCTCCGGCTTCTTCGATGACGATCTCTTCGATGGCACTGTCCCCTTCGAAGACCCTATCAATTTTGAGGATCTGTTCTTCCAGTTCATCGATGTCGTCCATCTCCACTTTCGGAGCGATCTGGCTCAGCATCAACGATTCCGTAAACCCTTCTTTTATCAGGTCCTCTCTCTCTTCCTGTATACTCTTCACTTGGGCCTCAGAAATAGCATGGAAGGACTCCCTCCTGATCGGAAGTCCGTATTCTATACACAGCTGTTCCTGTGCATCTTTTTCCAGGATACTTCTAATAACATTCCAGGCTTCGTTTTTATTCTTAGACTCGGAAGTAATGCCCATCGATACCATACAGAATACAGCATTCCCTTCGCCTTTTCTTCCCGGATATCCATGGAAAGACGATTGATCATTCAGAAGCGCCTTCTCCGTACCGAACATCAGCATACTGGGCAGAAAGGAGTCCTTGATTGCAAGGATCTCCGCACTAAATCTATCTTCCTGTGAGATATACGATTCGTTGGTTAGAAGCGCGCTTCCGTCATCCAGATACGCAACCGTCATCTGTTCCTCTTCCGGTATCTTTTCCACGCCGAACGTCTCCGCAATCTGTAGCATCGTATAGAAGTCTTCGTTATCAAATCGGACCGTTTTCTCTTCGTAGTCGATAAAATCTCCTCCGGCCGAACGGAACAGCATTCTAAGTAATTCACTTTTCAACGTCGTCGGATAGAAAGATACTCCGGAATCGAGATTTCTTCCCGTCTCAAGAAATCCTTCGTATGTCCAGTCTGTGTTCTTCGGGATGAAATGATCATTGACGATCAATGTGTCGATCCCGTAGGTGATCGGCATGAAGAAAAGCTTCCCGCCCTTTTCCATCGCACGAAGAATATTATCGTAGTACAGCGAACGGTCAAGTCCGCCCTCCGAATCGATATATGGAGTAAGATCGACCATCAGGTTATCACTCCTAAAGCCGCCTTCTGTTTCGAGTCCCATAAGAATATCCGGGATCCGTCCGGAAAGGAACTCCATGCGGATATACTCCGGTAACCTCACCTCTTCCGGATCTTTCCCTTCCGAAATCATCTGCTCCTCATAACAGATCAGGCTGATCCGGGAATGTCTCGTCATATCTGAATTGTATTGGCTTACCCATTTTGTGATCTCCTGCTCCAGATACGGCATACCGATCGTGATGATCGCTTTCCCTGCGTGAGGATTCTTCTCCGCTCTCTTCGCCATCCCGATGTAGGCTCTGCTGTTATCTACATCCACGAATTCTGTATACGCAAAATAAAACTCATCATCGTTTTTCGGAAAACAGGATGCACCTCTTAGAAGTGATAAATCGATATCGGTATCATTCCAGTCAAATACCTCCTCCGCAGCTCCGCTCTCGATATCTAATTTGACGACCTTCGACCGGTACATGGCATATACACTGTTTCCGACACAGGTCACAGTTGTTCCCCTGGACAGTGCGGGAGCCTTATATCCGGTACCGAGACTTCCTGATTTCAGATCTACTTCTTTGAACCGAGGATCGGGTGATTCATCGAAAGACGGATTTCTGGAAAGAACGTAATTCTTTCCATTCACCTGATAAACACATGAGGATAACGTCCTTCCCGGATCTGAGATGCTGCAGATCTTGTCTCCCTTATCAGAGTATACTTTGAGATTTCCGCTATATCCGATAATGATGAGACCATCTTCCGTGATCTGAAGTGACACATCAAAGTATGTTTCGGCCAAATCAGGCAGCACTGTGATGTCTTTCCAATCACCGTTTTCCAACTTGCGCAGGACCTTATGATGCTCGAAATCTGAATCTGGAACATCGACGAGACAATACGGATTCCCGTCTTTATCTAATGTAGCAGAGACCATGTTCTCGAAGCCGCTTGCCTTCAACTCGCTGATCTGATTCCCCGCCAGATCGTAGAGGGCCTGTCCGCTCACCATGTAATCTTGCATAGAAGACATGTCTGCATCCCTTGGGATCTTGTAGTCGATCCTATACTCCAGAAGGACCGTTTCACCGATAATGCGGCACCTATTCACACCCATGGATTCCAGTTCTTTCTCCGGATCGGTCGGAATAACCAGTTCTTTCAGTTCGGACCGGAAATAGGGATCCTCCTCTTTTATCCATGTCGGACTGTCCTGTTCAACAATTCTTCCAGATGTTTTCTTTCTTCCGCATGCCGAAAGCGGCAACACGAAAGATACCGCTAATGCGACCGCCAATACACGCAACCTATTTCCCATATGAAACCCTCCACTATACACTGTCATGCGGACACAGGAGAGATCTCCCGCATTCATATCATTCCCCATTCAGATTATCTGATTCCGAATTCGATTGCGTGACTTCCCTGTCACAAAGAAAAAGGACTGTCTCATCGCTGAGACAGTCCTCATCGTTTCTATTACTTAGTCGGGTAATCAGCCGAAGAGTGCGAGCAGTGTACCTGCCGCTACAGCAGAACCGATAACACCTGCAACGTTCGGGCCCATGGCGTGCATGAGAAGGAAGTTGCTGGGATCAGCTTTCTGACCCTCGACATTGGATACACGGGCTGCCATCGGAACAGCGGATACGCCGGCAGAACCGATGAGCGGGTTGATCTTACCCTTGGTAAGGAAGCACATGATACGTCCGATCAGGAGACCACCAAATGTGGAGAAGGCAAATGCGATGAGACCAAGAAGGATAATCTTGATCGTATCCAGTGCCAGGAAGTTCTCACCCATAGCCGTCGCACCTACGGTCACACCGAGGAAAATCGTTACGATATTGCAAAGAGCATTCTGTGCTGTGTCAGACAGACGCTCGGTCACACCGGACTCCTTAAAGAGGTTACCCAGCATCAGCATACCGAGAAGAGGTCCTACAGACGGCAGGATCAATGTGCAGATAACGGTAACGATGATCGGGAAGCAGACTTTCTCGACCTTGGATACCG
>Ga0247608_10002083_pt1 | contig 25988 bp, 20 predicted proteins | sample 176DNAGHGlowgp2_FD_193490 | JGI IMG/M metagenome (GOLD analysis project Ga0247608, IMG submission 193490) | Sheep rumen microbial communities from Palmerston North, Manawatu-Wanganui, New Zealand - 1766 DNA GHGlow gp2 | ecosystem: Host-associated > Mammals > Digestive system > Stomach > Rumen ... | reverse complement strand
ATTCTGACTACTCTGAGGATAATGGAGACGGGTGACTTTTACTCTAACCTGGTGTGTAGTGAAGAGGACTTTAGTACAACGATGTGCATGGTGGATGTGATACTGCAGCATACGGCCGATGTGTATGTGGAGGTGTGCGGCAGCGCGGAGCCGGTTGCCCAGGAAAGGCACTCACAGAGGCTGAAATTCTACGATGCCCTGCCCGGTCAGTTTGACCGGAGCGGTTATGTGAGCGTGGCCACCGGCATGGGCATTCCGTCCAGGACAGCGGACAGATATATAAACCATTATTGCCAGAACGGAACTCTGGAGCGGACAGCTTTTGGGGCCTACAGCAAGGTTGAGCAGCAGTGACATAACCATAACCCCTGATGTGGCTGCAATATTTTTTATTTGGACGACTGTAACGAAATAAAACAGTATATTTGCAGTGCTCTTGGGCCGGCGGGCCCAGGTTCTAACGAGAAGATTGTATTCTGCTTTAGTTTCGCGGCTACCTTAAAAATATCGACAATTATTAAGAAACCGTCAGTGAAACATGAGCCGGATGCATGTGTAAGGTGTATATGTACCCCTGAAAGGGTTCGACATATCCCCTTCCGCATGGCATCTGTGTGTTGTTTCGGACGGTTAAGGTTATGTCGATATACCGAAGGTACGCCGAACAGCACCCAGATTGTCATGCGGATCCTTTTTATCCCTTGGCCGATAGCGCAACGACAGCGGTTACTTAGTTGGTCAATCCCGGAACTAACAGCAACCCCAACATACGCCCAGCAACACCCCACTCTTTTACAACACGCCACATGCAGCCGGACTGAACTGTGCCCGGCTTGGATGACGGTTGGTTGATTGTGGATGGCAACGCCCCTGAGTGAGTTGACCAGCAGCTGATGAGCCCACTCCTGAATGAATAAAACGCTGTGACAAAAACGGTGTGTCTTGGGGCGATGGCGGGTGTGCCGTCCAGGACAAAAAGAGAAGAGGCACAATCACTTGTACCTCTTCTGACATCTAATACCTATTACAAATCTTTTAATCTATATGCAGCCTACTCTATGATGTACTTGCCTTGGTATGACTGGCCATCTGAGAGGGTTAGTTTGAGGTAATACTCTCCGGAGTCTGACGATGCGGCGATACTGAGGGTATTACCACTGGCGGTACCTGTCCAGACCAGATTGTCATAGCTGCGGATGACGTAGGCGTTGATGTAGGTGATGCTGGAGTCAGCATCGATGGACACTACCCCATCCTGATGGTAGCAGTGCGGGAACTGTGCGGTGCTGCGGGGGCCGGGATTGGGAAATGGATTGGGTGCCGGTGTGATGGGGATGGGAATGGGCTCATCGGGGACGAGACGCGGACGGGAGCCTCCGAGAGGAATGCCTATGGGCTCATCAGAACCGGGCTGGATTGTTCCACCGCCATCCTGAGCGAATGTGTTGATTGATAAACTGGGCATGAGAGCCAATGCGATCACTAAGAGTTTTTTCATGTTTGTTTTCATGATAGTGTTGATATTAAGATTAACACCCAAAATTAGGAAATAAATGGCGCACGAACAACTTACAGGGCACTTTTTGACGAACAAATTATCATGCATGAAATGCCAGAAAAGAGATTGGGTACAATGAAGAATAACAAGGGCTAATGAAGAATAACCGAAAGAATTTGGTTTTGTAAAAACATATGCATATGTTTGCAGTGTCTAGTACCAAAAGGGGTATTCCGGAGAAGCCAGTGGTGCTAGAAGGATGCCCCTTTTGGTTTATATGGTAACAAGAAACAACGTGTTTATGGAATAAAGTTTTTCATGGTATTAGATTTGGAGCCGGGAAGCCCCACATGAGCGAATAAATAAAGCAAACAAGGAGTCAAAAAGGCCCTTATGTGGAACCCGGCGGGTCTGGCCTGCGCGTGATGCGTGGGCTTTGCTGTTTTTAGGATGTGTGCATAGATTATGTACGCAATAATTAGATTGGTTTATTATTTAAAATCCTTTTTTAAAAAATTATGCTCTAATGACCTTTAATGTACTTAGAAAGATTATATTTGTTGTTTCAAAATAATGAGGAAAGTAGTAAATGATTGGAGTCGGAAGCATTGTAAAGGGACTTATTCCTGGGGAATCTGTCATTATCAATAAGATACAGCCACTTGGAAGCAGTTATTCCATTTCTTATACTGGAGTCAATTCTAAGAAATCCAGTTCTAAGGTCATAAAGGGAGAGCAGCTTGATAACTTAGAAGTGTTGACAGAGGAAGGCAGGTTCAACTTTAAGGGTGACCCTGAAAAATTTGTTCTTTATGCTGAAGCAGAGAGAATATATTCTGCATATCAATTTGACCCTTTATTTGCTATCAACTGTAGTATTGTTGATCCCTTACCCCACCAGGTCGAGGCTGTGTATAAATATCTGCTACCACAACCTTCAATCCGTTTCTTGCTTGCTGATGATACTGGTGCCGGTAAGACAATTATGACCGGCCTGCTGCTGAAAGAGCTCCTCATGAGAAAACGTGTGGAACGTGTCCTGATTGTAACACCTGGCGGATTGACAAAACAATGGCAAGAGGATGAGCTTGGAGTAAAGTTCAACATTCCTTTTGTTTTGGCAAACAGAGCTGCTTTTAATTCGGAGCCAACCATATTCCAGGATCATGACAAGATTGTGGCATCCATAGATTTTGTATGTAAGGAGGATGTCATGAGGGTTCTTAGTAGTACAGCCTGGGATTTGATAATATTTGATGAGGCCCACAAACTGTCAGCATACGAGTACGGTTCAAAGAGATACTTATCTAGACGCTATGAAGCAGCCTTGATGTTGTCTAAACTGTGTGAGCATATTATTTTGCTTACTGCTACACCGCATAGAGGAAGGACTGATACTTTCAAATGCTTGATGCAGTTATTGGATGAGGATATATTTGCGACACCAGACCTGGCAGCTTCACGTATTCAAGAAATAAGCCAGAGTGGCATAAATAAATATTTCATACGCCGCCTGAAGGAGGATATGAAAGATTGGCAAGGTAAGCCGCTGTATAAAGAGCGTTATACCAAGACTGTTGCCTATAAATTGACTCCTGAGGAAAAACAGCTTTATGATGCTGTTACTGCATATCTTACCGCACGTAAAGCAGAAGCTTCGGAAAGCAAGAATATCCATGTGTCACTTGCCCTGCAGGTGATGCAACGCCGTTTGGTGAGTTCTATCTATGCTATAAGAAATACGCTTGGCAAGAGATATAATGCCCTGCAGGGATTAGCGGACCTTGTAACTGCTAATCCAAACTTGTGGAAGCAAAGGCAAAAGCTTGAAGACTATGATATAGACAGCATAGATGATTACGACGAGTTAGAGGATGACGAGCGCGATGCACTGGATAACATAATGGCTGACCCCAGAAAGCTGAAGCTATTTACCACAGCCAAGACGGCTGCGGAAATACAAAGCGAAGCAAGGCAGGTGAAAGGCCTCTATGATATGGCAGATGCTCTGTATCTGCAGAACCAAGAGGAGAAGAAATTCCAAGAGCTTAAGTCCCTACTCCAGTCTGAAGGCGTTATTAACGGCGAAAAGTTGGTCATCTTTACTGAACATAAGGATACACTAATATATCTGGAAGAGCGACTCAAAAACAGCGGATACAGGGTAGCAACTATCCATGGTGGAATGAATGTTGACGAAAGGCGTGAAGCACAGAATGCCTTTATGAGAGACCAAGCTCAGATTCTGATAGCAACTGATGCCGCAGGTGAAGGTATAAATCTTCAATTCTGCAGGTTGCTCATAAACTGGGATATTCCTTGGAATCCAAACCGGCTTGAGCAGCGTATGGGACGTATACACCGTTATGGCCAGAAGAACGATGTTATGGTATTTAACATGGTTGCTGGAAACACCCGTGAAGGTAAAGTCCTGTCTAAGCTGCTTGAAAAGATGGATGTGATACGTGAGAGTCTTGGCGATGACCGCGTATATGACGTAATTCAGGATGTACTTAAGGATGTATCTCTGGATGATATCATATCATCTGTTTTTGATGGCCGTGATTCGGAACTTGACAGATTCATCAATCAAGATGACGAATCGATGAGGAATCTGTTCCGCGAAAAGATAAAGCAACAGAAAAATGTTATTGCCCATAGTACGATAGATTTTGTGGATGCTCACAGACTTAAGGAGGATTCGGATGAAAAGCGGCTCCAACCTATTTATGTGAGGATGTTCTTTGAGCGGGCATTTAAGGTTTTGGGTGGAGAATACAACGAAATAGCTGACGGTATCTACCAAATGACCAAAATCCCGGAACCTATTGCAAAGAAGCTTAAGGATAGATATAAAATCAACGTAAACAATGTGGCCCAGACCCTACTGTGCTTTGATAAACATACATTCCTTGATTATCAGAATGCGAATGCGCTTTCTGGTAAGGCACATTACATCAACCCCGGCAACCCCCTGTTTGATGCTTTGGTAGATGTGGTAAGGGAAAACTTTAAGGATGAGATGCTAAAAGGAACTGTATTGGTATCACCTGAGGATAAAGATACATACCTAGCCTTCTACATCAAGAATCAGATTACAGACAACAGCCCATCAAAAGCTGAGGACAATGTAGCTAATGAACTACTTTCACTGGTTTATCAGACACAGGATGGAGAGTTCCATATTACATCACCTGCAAAGTTCCTGGACCTGGTACCACCCAGCGAGTTTGCAAAGGAAGTGGAAACGCCAGACGTTAGCGATGAAGAGGATGTGATACAATGGGCGTTTGAAAACATTACCGAACCGTTGTTATCAGAAACTGAGAAGCGTGTCTATGATGACAACGAAAAGCGTAAGGAGTATTTGAAAACTGCTTTTGAGCAGGTTATTCTAGATCTGAATGAGCAAATCAACGAACTGCAGGGAAAAGTATTCCTTACTGATAGTGAAAAAATCCAAGCCCAATTAGCCAGTAAAATGGCAAGGATTGAAGAATTAAAGCATAGAAAAGGAATCCGCCTGTCCGAGTTAGACCAAATGGTTGAACTATCACCTAAGAAACCGGAAGTTCTGGGATGTGCTTATGTGGTTCCACTTAATGCGATGGAATATGAACATCAATTTGGAATGCACCGTGATGATGATGTTGAAGCAATAGCCATGAAAGTGGCAATGGACTATGAACGGTTATGTGGCTGCACCCCGATTGATGTATCAAAGGATAATGTGGGCTATGACGTGAGAACAATCTGTCCGGATGGAACTAAGCGTTATGTTGAAGTTAAGGGCCGTGCAGGTACTGATGGCGTTATGCTATCTGAAAATGAAGTGAACAGGCTACAGCAGCTTGGTGATAAAGCCTGGCTGTATATTGTAATGAACTGCAAGAGTGAACCTGTACTTTACAGATTTAATGACCCGATTAACAACATGAACTTCCAGAAACTCACCAAAGGTGTTCAGTATTACCTGGCAGAGGATGAGTGGAAAGCAAATTTGAAATAAATAGAACAGTTATATATGAAAGCAAAACGACTCATAGAAGTGGCAATGCCCATCAAGGAAATATCTGCAGAAAGTCAAAGGGATGGCAGGTTGGCCCAAGGACACATAAAGTCGATTCATCAGTGGTGGGCTAGGCGTCCAATTCCCACATGTAGGGCTGTTGTTTTTGCAAGTCTAGTTCCAGATCCATTAGATGATAATTGCCCCGTCGCTTTTATAGAAGCATTGAATACTTTATTTGTCAACAATCAATTGAACAAATTGGCCTATAAACCATATGATGATATTCCTTACACAGCTATATCAGATCCAATGGCTGATAATTTACGTAATAGACTGTTAATGTTCATTGGTAAGTTTTCAAATGACGCTCAAAATAAAATGATTAAGGGCGAAAAAGCTAGCTCGAAAGATCAACTATCAGATGCATCATTAATAAAATGGGAATCAAGGAACAATGATCAGTTATTAAATATAGCAAGAGAATTAATTTGGATTTCTCATAATTCAGAAAGGAATTCAAATGCAACATATCAGGAATTGCATGACGATTTCAATCAACATATGAGTCACATCCGTGAATGTGAAGAAATACTTTATTCTATTGTAGATAGGCACACCCTCAATCACGAAGTATTAATTGCCCAATCAAATTTGAATGACGCAATAAAAAATTTTCATAAAAACATGCCTATCGTGTTTGACCCATTTGCAGGAGGTGGTACAATTCCATTAGAAGCTGCAAGGTTAGGCTGTGATAGTTATGGGAATGATATCAATCCGGTTGCTCATATAATAGAGCGATGTTCTGCAGAGTATCCGCAGAAATATGGAAAAAAAATAGTTTATTCGGAATCTGAATTTATAGCAAAATATGGAGAATCCGGATATGCTCAATTAATCAAAAACTCAATTCCACATGATGTAAATGGAATAGCTATTCCTAATGTACTATCTTTTGATGTAGAGTATTATGCCCAAAAAATCATCGATTTAGCAGAATCCAAAATAGGTCATTTATATCCGAATGATGATTGCGGTAATAAATTGATTGCGTTATTATGGGCTAGAACAGCTACATGTTCAAATCCTAGGTGTAAGGCAAAGGTACCAATGCTTAAAGATTTTTATTTGGCTAATAATAAAAATCACAAGGTTTATCTTCAACCAATAATATCTGGTTCAAACATAGATTTTGTTATTAAACAAGGTACTAGCACCACTACATCATGGCAAAATAGAGGAAATTTGTTTTGTCCATGTTGTGGTAGCGTAACAAGTTCAGATGTTATCAAGAAAGAGTCTAATTCTAATGGTTTACATTCTAGATTATTAGCGGCAATAGTTGAAAAAAACCATGAAAAAGAATATATTCTCCCAACAAAACAAATGGAATCTCTTTCTTACCAGGCGCTGGATTCAGGTTATTATCCTACAGAATCACTTGCTGTTGGCTATTCTCAAGCTTTGCCATGTTGTACATGGGGATATACACGTTGGGGTGATTTGTTTAGTAGCAGACAGTTACTGATGCTTAATACTTTTGTTGAAAGCTTTCACATTATTTTATCGACTCTCCCTAAAGATGAGTACTCAAAAGCTCTAAAGTCTGAATTAGCAATGTGGATTGATCGAATTGTAAGATACAATACATCTTTCAGTAATTATGAAACTGCTGCCGAAAAACTTAATCGAATTCTTGTTAGACAAGAAATACATATGATTTTTGACTATCCTGAATCAAACCCGTTTTGTGGTATGGCTGGTAGTGCAAGAAATCAACTTGAATGTATCATAGAAACAATTGATTCAGAATCTAGAAATACTTTTTTCAGTCATTTTACTCATTCTTCTAGCGGTGAAAAAGGGCAATTTAAGGAAAAAGAAATAACTGCTGTTGTAACTGATCCGCCTTATTATGATGCAATGGCATATGCTGATTTATCAGATTTCTATTATACATGGTTAAAAAGATTATTATATGAAGACTATCCTTTAGAGTTTTCTACCCCTCAGACTCCAAAAGAGGAAGAGTGTACTGCATTAAATCACCACCATTCAAACCCTGATGTTCATTTTGAAGGAAAACTTACCGAAATATTTGATGCAATTGAATATCAGACATCTGATATCGTTAGTATAATGTTTGCCCATCAAACTACAAAAGCTTGGACAACATTATGTAATGCAATTCTCGGAGCAAGAATGAACATTACAGGAAGTTGGCCAATGGATACAGAATCAAAGGCTGGTGTAAAAATGGATAAAGCATTCTTGGAATCTTCTGTTACAGTTGCATGTCGGCCTTCTGAGAAGAAAGGCTTTGGTGATTACAAGATTGTAAGGGAAGCCATTAAAACAAAAGTTGAAAAAGAAGTTGAAGACTTGTATAAGCTAGGCTTTCGTGGTGCAGACTTGTTAACTGCTTGCTTTGGCCAGGCTGTAAGTGAGTTTGGGAAATATAAGGTGGTTGAAAAAGCAGATGGTAGCGAAGTTAATGTTTCTGAGCTGCTTGATATGGCAAGAAAAACAGCATTCGATACTCTTTTAAAAGGAGTACAGGGTGATGACTTTACAAGATTCTATATCGGGTGGCTTCAGATGAACGGAATGGGTGAAACAGATTTTGATGATGCCACAAAGTTTACGCGAGTTGGAATGCAAGTAGATGTTTCGGACATTTTTTCCAAGAGACTATTGATACGGGATGGTAACAAACAACATCTTGCGACAGCCAACGAGCATTTAGGTTCATCTCTTTCACAAGGTACACATCCTGAGGATTCATTAATTGATCAGGTTCATAGAGCAATGTTGTCATATGAATCTGGAGACCGACATATACTTTTGACTCTATTACATAACCTGGGGGTAGAAGACCCAAATGCTCCTTTCTGGAGATTGGCTGCTTCATTAAAGGAGCTGCTCCCAGATGGTAAGGATCTTGAGGCGATTGAAGGCCTTTTGGGCAATGGAGACAACCTACGCCAGGAATCGAGAGATATTGACCAAAAGAAGCCTGAACAGATGACCCTTGACTTTAACAGTGATTTTAACAACGATTTTAAATAGTATTAGATATGAGCACTAGCACCAACACCAGTTTGTTTAACGGCCTTGGATTCTTCCTTGAGACGATTAGACCTTACGTGATAGCCGTTATTGAGAAAGCTGCCCCCGGAAAGCCATGGGAAGGTGAACTATTCTCCAGGCTTAATCCGGACCAACAAAGGACATGGAATATGACAGCAAAGAGTCTGCAAGATTCTGGTGGTAGCACTACAAATCTAATAGACTATAATATCCTGTTTTCATTTGGAATAGCATTCAAAGATGAATTAAAACAGGAAGTTGGAAATTATGCAGAAGCCAATAAACTGATCAACTTCTTTAAGGAGCTAAAAGAAGTAAGAAATAAGTGTCAGCATTTTCAGGAATTGGATGAGGATGATATAACTCGCGCATTCCTTAATATGAAAGGGGCCGTTAAGATGCTGGAGATGCAAGATGCTTACGATGAATTACAGCGAATACAGAATGGAAATAATGAAGATATAGCACCTGTCCAACCAGCGCTTTCAGCGCATAGTAATGGACAGAATCCATCGGCAAGCATTAATACAAGTCCAGATGATGCTATACCATCTTGGTTTAATAATGCTATACCCCATTATGATATTAGGAATTCGCAGTTAGATGAATCAATATTTGCTGCAAATCTGAGCGAAGTGGCCTTAGGTACAGGTCCGGATGTATATACTAATCCCACCTTATTCTTTGCCAAAACATACGTAACAGATGGATTAAGAGATATATCAACCCGTGTAGTACAAGCTCTAAATGGCGAGGAATCTGAAAATAGAGTTATATCATTACAGACAGGATTTGGTGGTGGTAAAACGCATTCTCTGATTTCACTCTACCATATCGCAAAGAGCGGAAAAGGAATATCTCAATTAGGACAAGATATAAGGCTGTTTTCAAACAATGTAAAACCAACCTTTGATAAGGCTAAAGTTGCAGTCTTTACGCATAACACTACAGATGTAAGCCAGGGAAGAGAAACGGAGGATGGTTTTACTATTTATACACTATGGGGCGAAATAGCATACCAACTTGGCGGAAAGTCAGCTTACGATAAAATTCGTCAGAATGATATTGAGAGAATTGCGCCATCTGCGATGCTGTTTAAGCCTATTATTGAAAACTGCACGCCTTGTTTGATACTGATTGATGAGTTGGCTGACTATTGTGCAAAGGCATCGGCAAAGAAGGTTGGTCAAGGCACTCTATTCAACCAGACCAACAGCTTTATACAGACGCTTACAGAGATGGTCGCAAGTATACCACGAAGTGTGTTAATAGTAACCTTACCTGCTAGTGCTACAGAAGTTGCAGCAACTGCTATAGGCCAAGAGGTTTTATCTTCACTTGAGACACGTGTGGTGCGCGTAGGAACATCTGTTAAACCGGTAGATGATGAAGAGATATTTGAGGTTGTACGCCGTAGATTGTTTGAGCAGATTGTTGATACAGATGTTATTAATAGGGTTGCAAAGAAATATCAGGATATGTATCATAACCGGAGGATGGATTTGCCGGCACAATGTGATAATGCGGCTTATGCGGAACGTATAAGAAAATCATATCCTTTCCAGCCAGAGCTGATAGATATGTTCCGCTTACGCTGGGGTAATGATCCCAGGTTCCAAAGAACCCGTGGAGTTTTACGACTGTTGGCATCTATTGTCCAGGATCTTTGGAGAAGAAGGACTTCGCTTACCGGTACACAGGCATTAATACATACATCTGATTTAAATCTTGAGAATCTGAGCACCCTAACTGGTACCATTAATACCCTAATGGGTTCCAACTGGGAGACGGTTATGCATGCAGATGTCTATGGGTCATCCAGTAATGCATATAAGCTTGACAACCAAGAGACATCTGGTAATGCATTCACTTACCATATAACACAAGGAGTGGCAACCACCCTACTCCTTGCATCTGTTGGAGGAGACCATCAGCATGGCCTTTCTATTCCGGAATTGAAGTTATGCATGTTGAGGCCCAATGCATTTAATCACAATGACATTAACGGTGCCCTGAGTAAATTGGAGGAAGTAGCACACTATCTCTATTACTCACAGACCGGTGGAAAGCGTTATTGGTTCCAATCCAAAGCCAATATCAATATACTGCTTAACCAAGCGAAGTCTGAGGTCAGTGTTGATGAGATGAATGAAGAGATACTAAGGCGACTGAGAGCTCTAAACCCCGTTGGAAGTCCGTTTAAGTTACTTGTTGACCCATCGGAAGATAATATACCAGAACAAGACAGGCAGTTGGCTATGGTTATTCTACATCCTAAGTATACGGTGTCAATTGACAGACTTGAACGTTCTACCGAAAGAGTGATACAACATATAGCTACTAAACGTGGGCTTACTGACCGAGTCTATCGGAATACGATACTGTTCCTGGCTTGTTCGGAGGCTGGAAGAGCGCAACTAAATGTAAAACTATCTGATTTGATAGCCTGCAACAAGATTCTAAGTGAGTATGCAACTGCTCTTGAACGTGATCAGAAAGCTGACATAGAATCAAGGAAGAGAACATACGACCAAGAGATTCAGGATGCTCTAGTACAGGCTTACAGCGTTGTCTTGAAGCATTCTGTAAAAGGTGGTATAAACAGGTATAATATCCAAGAGGCATCACGTGACTTGAATACCCTACTCTCTGTTAATCTACCAGCTAAGCTAAAAGAAGAAGAATGGCTATTGGATATGGTTGGCAGAAAGACTCTTGCTGACAACAACTTATTACCCACTGTTGAGACTCCATTACAAGCAAAATATGTTTATGAAGCTTTCCTGAAGTTTGACGACAAACCAATGATTTCTGGACCAGACGCAATCAATAAGACTGTTCTTAAGTATTGTGAGACTGGAGTATTTAATGTAGCTATTGGAACTCTTAATAATTGGACGAAGGTTTATACCGAGACGCAGTCTATTCCGTTCTTTGATGCTACATCTGATGAGTATTGGTTGGTTGATAAGAGTGTAACTATGATGTCACCTACTCCGCAAGTACCGACCGAAAAGCCTTATGTTATCGAGCCTGAACCTAGCGTTAAATTTATTCATGACGTTCCTGATTCACAAGAGACAGTCAGAACATTCAAAAATATCACAATCTCTGGAACTGTTGATATGGCAAACTGGACACAACTCTTTAGTAGTTTTGTTATGCCACTTAAAAACAATAACCTGAAGATAGATGTTAGTTTCAAAGCAAAGAATACTGAACTTGGGCCTTTAAATGAGAGTTCTCCTCTATATCGGGCTGTTAAGGAATCGGCTTCGCAGCTGGGGCTGAATATTGAGGTGGAAGAATAATATTTATTCCTTCTATTATGGCACACTGGATTTTCATATCAAGCCCTAAACGTTTCAGAATGGACGATTGGCTTAAGGAGAATGATTTTGTAGAATATATCCAGAAGAATAAAGTGCGTGTCAACGATATTGTTTACCTCTATACTACCGCACCTGTCTGCAGGATTGAGTACAAGATGATTGTGGAACGAGTTGATATACCGCTATCTGAAGCAGTTGATGATTCTGCATTTTCTCTTGACCATCACCCGGTCAAACACGGGCCACAAGCTCTGTTTATACGCTTGATGTTAATAAAGAGGGTTAATGATCCACGGCTTAGCCTTTCCAATCTAAGGGAACACGGCCTAAAATCAAGTATGCAGGGAAACTTAAAGGTTCCTGATTGCCTGATTGATTATATAGATGGTTGTTTTAAATAACATATGCTTTTATGAAGTATTGGATAGTACCTAGCAACAATAAGCTCTTCAGGATGGAAGCTGCACTAAGAGCTAATAATGGAATCCTGGATTGGCAAACCGGAAAGATGTCTGTAGGTGATATAGTATTCATGTACAAAACCATGCCTGACGGATGCATTAAGTATATGATGGAAGTTGTTAAGACTGGTTTTACCAGGCATGAAGCAATTGACCAAAGGGCATTCTGGGAGGATAAGCAACAGTTGGAAAACAGCAACAAAATATACTCCAGGCTGAAACTGATTGAAACGCTGGATGCTAGGAAGCTGTCTCTATATACCTTGAGATTGCATGGGGTTAATGGTAACATTCAGGGAAAACGGAGCTGCCCTAAAGAAACAGTTGAGTTTATCTTAAGTACCCTATAGTAATTAGGCTTAATAAAATGTTAGAACTAGACGTTTGGAATTATGATTCAAAGTGTAAACAAGTACCATATTTATGAAATACTGTCATCTGACGGTAATTTCTACTATAGTATCCCAAAGTACCAGCGCGAATATACCTGGAGCTATCGAGAATGGGAAGCTCTATATGATGATATAAGTGAAAATAACAATGAGTATTTCATTGGGTCAATTATATGTATACCCTTGGGTGATGCTATAAGGCCTTTTATGGAAGTAATTGATGGCCAACAACGTCTTACCACCCTAAGCTTATTGCTAACGGCTATCTATAAGATGCTTAAAGAGCACAAAGATTATTTGAGCGAAGATGATGAAGATGTACTACCATCGTTAAGGAAATCCTTAAAGAGTAATATTTCTGCCAATGAGATGAAACTGATACCTCAGGTGCAGAACTATAATCTTGATGATTTCAACTTCATAATGACCGATAACGGTCTTAGAAAGGCGGGAGCGACTAAGCACCCATATTTTCCCCTGAGAAAAATAGGCAGATGTTATTCATATTTTCTGGATCGTTTGAGCGAGGAGATAAAAGGACAGGAGCCCGATGATGCCGTAAAAACACTTCTGGGAAAATACGACAAGGTTAAACAAGCAATGCTAGTGAAGATTGAGGTTTCAAGCCATTCTGACGCATATGTATTGTTTGAGTCTCTGAATAACAGAGGAACTCCATTGACAGCAATTGACTTGATGAAAAACCTTATTATGGCACGTGCCGAGGTAAATAAGCTTACCATTGACGATTGCTTTAATAGGTGGCAGCAGTTATTAAAGTGTTTGTCGGATGACTATAGTACTCAAGAACGTTTCTTCCGTCAGTACTATAATGCTTTCAAACACAAACTAAATGAGCCATTCCAGAATGATAATGACCGTAAGAAAGACCCGCTGGGTGTTGTTGCTACACGTTCTAATTTGCTGAACATATTTGAGAGTTTAATCAATAAAGACTTACCGGCCTTCTTGGAAGATATAGTTGACTGTGGACAGCTTTATTCCTGGCTAATCCTTCAAGATCCGACAGAGAAGATATTCAGGAAAGCACTAGAAGACCTGGATCATATACAGGGCGCTCCATCATATTTGCTTTTGCTTTATCTGCTTAGGAACAAAGAAGAACTTCAGATTACTGATGTGCAAATCAACAAATTAATTCAACAGCTCTCAATATATTTTGTTAGACGTAATTTAACTGACTATCCCAATACCCGTGACCTGACTAGAATCTTCATGGATATTATCAGTAGAATCGAAGAAGAATGTCCGACTGGTACTGATGTAATTAACTTGATTATTGAAGTATTAAGCTTACCTATAAATTGTGCCTCTGATGAACTATTTAGGCGCAAGTTAGAAGGTGATGTATATAAGGATAATGTTGGCGCAACCAGGTATATTCTTTGCAAACTTGCCGAGAAGGCCATGACGCAAGAATCATGGACGGATTTGTGGAAAAGAACAGATAAAAAGGTTTTTGTATGGACGATTGAACATATATTCCCTGAAGGAGAAAACATACCGCAGTGTTGGGTTGATATGATTGCCGGAGGAGACAGAAGTTTGGCCGACAAATACTTGGAAGAGTACGTGCATAAGATTGGAAACTTAACGATTACCGGATATAATAGTACCCTAAGCAATAAGTCATTTGAAGAGAAAAGAGATCGTAAGAGTAAAGATGGTCGTTACATAGGTTACAAGAATGGACTTGAGATAAATAAAGATATTGCTCAAAAAGGTGCTTGGACTATTGAAGATATTAAAACCAGGACAAAGAGTCTGGTTGAGGAAATAATAACTGTATTCACATTCCCAGGCTGAGCAATTAACCACAAAAACTAATAATTACCGCTATGTTGGATTGGGATGACTTTGAGATGCATGAGTTCGATGAGGAAGAAGAACTCCGGATACAACTGGAACAGAAACGGCGGGATGACGAACGCCGCCGAAACACATAATGATTGTATAAATGTAGCGAGCCACCCAGAAGGATGGCTCGCTTTTAACACTTTAAATCTTTTAGTTATGTCACAAAAGATGACGCAAATATAATTAAATAATCTTACTCCAATCGCCTTCTTTGAAATATTTGCAATACTCTTGATTCCCGGAGTTTAGCGTTATGCCTAAGAAGAATGCAGCACGAGATACGCCCACATATATATAACGTTTAACTAAGTCTGGAGTTAATGATGTGCTATCTATGTTATGGAAGAATACGACATCAAACTCCATACCTTTAACCACGTCTATGGGATAAACTCTGATTTGATTGGAATCTGCCAATACATTACCTCCGCTGCCATCAACCACGTTGATGCTTGATTCATAAATAAAATCAGTGTCTTGTAATTGTTCTACGAATGGTTTGATGGCATTCTTATCATTTAAGAATATGGCTATAGATGGTAATCTCTTTCCATAAGCTTTATATACTTCCTGGATTCTCTGTTCTATCCAGTTAATCTTTGAGGATTCATTTTGACTGACATACATCAAAGGAGAAGGTACTTTCCTAGACTTCATATAAGCCACATAATTCGGTTCCTGTCCAATTGTGTCAGTGTACATTTCTCTTGCCACATCAAGCAGAATAGAGCTCTGTCTATATGATGTCTTCAGACTTACCAGCTTGAGCTTATCCTTGGGAATTATGGTATTCAGCTCACCCCATTGATTAAATCCTGATGTTGTAAGTCTCTGCATAATATCACCGCAAAGTGTGATTGAACTGAATTCTGTCCGTGCTATTGACATCATGGCGTAGATATCGACAATGGAGAAGTCTGTAACCTCATCGATGCCTATTATAGGCCTTGTAATCTCCCGGTAAGCTTCAATGTAGCGATGAGTTATCTTGTCATTTGGTAAACTGCGGATAATCGACTTAACAAGATTATTGATAAAGCCAATCAAGAGAGCCTCTTCTTGTCGATGTAACTGACGGCCATTTCTGGTTGTAATAATTGTGCTCAATAAATCGAGATTCCAACCATCCCTCTTTGTCTTTAATATATCTCTTCTGAATGCCTTATATTTAGCTGGCAGCCCTGTCAATAAGTTTGATTTGACGCCCCGAGTATATTTTGAAAAGTTCTCAAATAGAACCAACTCACCTATCTCTTTCATGGTTGATTCTAATTCAAGTTGCTTGCATAATGGAGCCAATATCTCAGACAATTGTTCTTGGCGCTTAGTTAGTTTGATAGCCGAGTATACTTGCTTATAGGAATATCGACGGAGCCATGACTTGACACTACGGTAAATTGCGTCATCAAGAGCTGCTTCTGAATCTGTTTCATCTTCAGCATCCTCTACATCATCATCAAGAGATATATCATCAGTAGTATCTGTATCATCCTCGGATAAAGATTCTACCAGTTCCTGAAGCTTGTCTTTGATGGACGGTGCGGTATTTATTGTAGCTTGCACTGTTAATGAGGTTGACCTTATCAGTTCATTGTAACGTTGGGTCCATACCCTGCATTCGGAAGAATATGTTCTTTCCAGATTGGCGAATAAACTGATAAAGCCGGTAATGGTATAATCATCAATAGAGTCGAATCTTCTTTGTATGTTAGAGGCAAGAGTAATCCATTTAAAATCTGTCCTGTCGATTATGGGGAATTTACTCTTGATTTGCTTTAAGAGATTCAAGAAATAAGTATTCAAGTCATTGATGACATTATTGTCATTGTATATAAGGACCGTTTCGTTATCACGGCATTTGATAAAGGGAGAACTAGTGATTGTGGGATCAATCAATCCATATACATCACGGATAATATCTGTTTTATAACGCTCCCAGTTGTGCACTCTTGAATTGGTGTTGGGTAAACCCTCACGGTTCATTGCATCTGCCAAATAATCTTTCAGCAATTCAGAAGGTGAGAAGAAAACCCAATCCTTATTGCTGTTAACAAGAACCTCAAGCAAGTTGCGATTAGGGTTGCTAAGATTAAATGCTTTCTCTTCAAGCTCTACATCCTCCTTTATGGCCTCTAAGTTGATGAGGTATTTTAAGCGTTGGATCATGGTGGTTGTTTTACCCGTTCCCGGACCACCATCTATTACCAACACCTGGCCATCATACAGATTATTTGTTTTTATTCTATTCTGAATAGGATCCAGTATAGGGTTAAAACGTAGTTTACCCTGCTCGTGAATGAAGCGAGTTATTTGCTTTAATTCTTCTTGCTGATGTGTTAGCGCTAAATGTGCGTCTTTTAATTGATTTATTTCCTTTTGAATAACGCCACGTCTATGAGCATCGGCTTCTTGACGTTTTTGTTCTTCAAGCTGCTTGGTTTTTTCCTCATTACTTATGATTGCTTGATCAGCCTGCTGTAGTTGCAGAAGGAAATCAGTTAGGTTATCATAGGTATATAAGACGGGATTGCCTGATATTCTGATTGTCCTATTGGTAAAGTCTGCCATATTCAGCACTTTTGCTTTATGGTCAATAAGACGGCCATGATAGTCCTTTCCAGCCTTGAATTCAAACTCTATACCTAAATCGCTGTTGAGAATCTTCTTACCGAGCGCAGAGTCACGATTGACATATTTACCGATAGCACGCAGAGGCTCAGGTGAATTTTTTACATCCCCCAGATACATCCATAAGCAAAAATCATCTGAATCATGGATAGTTCTATAACGGCCAATCAGGTTGTAAAATCTATATTTTTGATTAAGCTCAACACCGTTCTTACAACTCGCCACTATGTCAATCAGACGTTCCTCCATAAGCAATGTGAATTTTTTAAATTAGGTTAGGTTTTCAAATGTAGACATTTTCTCTTTAAAGTCTTATTGGGAGAGCCAACAATTAGATCCTTTACCGGTTTTGTGGATTGTAATGTTTAAATGCCTCTGACAAAACCGCTTCAGGAACGGCATCTTTTGGACGGCTGATATTGATGATTGGACGGGATGACACTATACGATAGTTGCCGGCCAAAAGGAAATGTGCATTGGGAAACTGTTCTATCAGAAACTGATTCTGGTAATTGAAGTGATGCATGCCTTTGAACAGTTTCGGACAATAACCCTCCCGATAGAATATAAGGAAGTAATCCACTCCACTCTCTGCCAGTATCTTGAGATACGGCTGCATGAAGTATGAGGCGGCACCGAAGGTGGCCAGCACAACAGCCGAGCCCTGTTTCCAGTAGTTGACTGATTCCTCGAATGAATTGACAAACAGACGGCGTGAAAGCTCCGGATGAGCAGCCTTAAACTGCTCTATTGCTTTCTTGCTGGGGTCAACACCGCGGTACTTGTACGGATCCAAATGGAAACGTTCATATGTGATTCCGGTACCGCAACCGGCCTCATATACATCACGGCTGGGAAAAGTGTCATGGAAGAGCTGTGACACCTGATTGTAGAGCTCATCAGGCAACGGTTCTTCTACAGCATCGATATTATCAAACTCTGAGAAGACTTTCTGGCGGTTGATGACGGTGGTTTCATCAATTGGGCTGCCCATGGTCCAGTACTTGTAACCGTCAATGTAAAGGTATGGGAAGTTATACTTGTGCCACTGTTCCGGAATACCGTATTCACGCTGAGCGTTGATGAGATAAACAAATTCATCGTCGGTAAGCCCACACTTGCCACGAACTATATATTCATGCGGGATGGATATGTAGGTCTTGGCCCAGGTCCATTGAACTCGGGAGATTAGGGTGCGGGCGTAGGATTCATCATATACCATGGTCTATTATCCTAATTATTCATACCAGGCTTTCTGCCTTTCAACTGTTTCAACTTCTTGACCATCCGGTTTCTTTTCCCACACAATCACTGGACTTGAAGACATATATATCTTACTTCTCTTAAGTAGCCGGTCTCTCAGTCTGAATTGTTCACAGCTTCTGGCATCAACTGTATCACATGGTATAATGATACCCTTCTCTCTAAACTCTCTTATGCATCCTTTTTCTTTGTTATTATAAAGCTGACATAATTGGCAAACCTTTACATCATATCCTTTCTCTATAGCCAAAGAATTACAATAGAGCCAGAAAGAATTAGGGTGATAAATATAATCTTTGATGGCCACAATTTCCATTATAGCCTTGGGATGATGATGGTGATAAGTCCAGCATTTTGCTTCGCCATTATTATACAAATGTGACTTTAAAGTATCTGAGAATAAAGTATATTTGATCAATTCAGGCCTTTCTTCTATATCCTTTGGATCAATCTTTATGATGTCAAAGTTGTTGAATGTAACAGTTTCTGATTCTGCGATAGGATGATTAGGCAACCATTCGAGTTCACTTACTGTCTTCAATCTGATTTCTATAATTTTGTATTTGGAAGACATCTTTTTATCTGAACTCTTATGCTTACTCCATATCTCTATAAAAATGGGATCATGTTTACCAGTGTTATCAACTAAGCAAAGGTCTGGGATGAAATCATCTACCTTCTTTTCTACGATGCAATCTGAGTACCATTTTTTCAGATCAAAGTGTTCAACTTGCTCGTTAACACACGATTGGTAACCATGCATCTTAAGAATCTTACAGTTCTCATTCTTACATTCCCTACGAACGGTCATGACAACCTCAAAAGGTTGATCGCTATCCCACTTCTCTTTTAGAAGTTTTTCTGCTGTGGAATGGATATACTTATCAATATCACAACGTTCTCCTTTCTTGTGAGAAAAACAATGTCTGCGTTTGGTACCTAGTTTAGGCAATAGATCTTTCTTGCAATATGGACAAGTATAATTGTAACTCCGTCTATTATCATTTGTAACAGAGCTTATATGAAGCAATTTAGGAGCGCCCACATCAGCATAAGGATACTGCACATCACCGTCAAATTCCGGGTGAATGCCGTCAATACTGATTGAAGGATTCGTTGTATCTGACATAGTAGAAATTATTAGAATATAGCAAATTAAGCCATATGCTCTTTGCACTATTTCCCTTTGCGAAAGTAGCCAAAAATTTCACCACAAATCCAGATAAATGCTGCAATGTACATTAACATAGTCCTATCAGTTTAATGGTTATACGGTGACAAAAATAAAAGGTGGTTGTACCACAACTTGATACAAGTTGTATATATTTGCCAGAAATTGTGACCTCATTGCAAAAGGACTATGAAGATTCCATCATTATTCAAGCAGTATATCTGGCTTATTGAGACCATTAGAAGAAACGGCCGTATGACGCTGGGCGAGATAAGTGATCTATGGCGTCAGCAGGATGAAAGCGACGGCCAGGAGCTTTCCAGAACTACCTTTAACAGGCACAGGGATTCAATCCTGGATATATTTGGCGTTATCATTGAGTGTGACCGCAAGGACGGTTACCGATATTATATAGAGAATGAAGAGGTGCTGAAGGAGAACAGCATCCAGAACTGGATGTTCTCTACGCTGAGCGTAAGTAATATGCTGGATGGGAATGCCGGACTGCAGGATCGGATCCTACTGGAGTGTATTCCGAGCGGCGATGATAAGTTGCAACTGATTTTTAGCGCTATGCGTGATAATAGGCGCATCAGGATGCAGTATCACCGGTATTCGGATGCAGGATCAAACCAATTCATTGTAGAACCATACTGTGTAAAGTTATTTAAACGAAGATGGTATGTTGTGGTGAAGATTATTGAAGCCTCTTTTGCTCATGAAAAGGATGAAAAGAAGGACAATCTTTACATTTTCGCCCTGGACAGAATTGAGCATGTGGAGATTTTGCAGACTAAGTTTACCGTTGAAAAGGACTTTGACGCTACCGGGTATTTTAATGACTGTTTTGGCATTGTGGCCAATAGCAGCCTGAAACCGGAAAGGATTGTTATAAGGGCTTATGGACTGGAGCCACATTATCTAAGAGACCTTCCACTACACCACTCACAGAAGGAGATTAAGAGCACTGATGAGTATACTGACTTTGAACTGAAACTTAAGCCTACTAATGACTTTAAGACGCATCTGCTATCCCTGAACAGCTGGGTACGGATTATTGAGCCTGACTGGCTGGCAGAGGAGATGAAGGACTGGCTCAAGGAGGCTCTGAGCCGTTATGATGAGGAAAATTGAAATTCTTTGATGATGTACCGACTTTTGGTACAACACATCCATAATTTAGCTCCGGTAATATAGATGTTGAACCTAAAAGGACTTGAATTATGGAAGCAAAGAAGAAGTATTTTATGGATTGCCACTTGGCAGGAAAGCAGTATCACGATGCAGATGAGGTATGGGATAAGTTGAAGGTTAATACTGAGCTGAAGCTTGTGCGTGACAATGAAAACAAGTATGATCCTGATGCTGTGGCGGTGGTATATCGTGATGAAGAGAGGCAGGAAGATTTCTGTATAGGTTACATACCCAGCTCTGAAAACAAAGAGATTGCCACAATCCTGGAAATGGGATGGAATGACATTTTTGAGTGCAGAATAAGTAGTATCAATGAGAAGGCGCATCCTGAGCAGCAGATTTATTTGACGATTAAGGTTAAGAAGAATAGTTAATGATGTTTCACCCATTTATTACAGTCATGTCTAAGGATAAAAAAACAAGCAAGAATAACATGCCCCAAGTACCAATCCCTGAAGCTGTTATTGAAATGATTAAAAGCATAAATCTTAATCCTGAACATATCAAATTCTATAAAGAGAGTAAATATGGGCAGTTGTTTTATTTTGATTTTCAAGGATTACCCACTGGAAAGCCATGGTATATTGCGTATAAGGATGGGAAGGCAACGGAGATATCATATAGGGATTATCCTGATGTAATCTATCTTTAAAGCTTGCTTAATAAAACTAATGCACCATAACTGTTAATCATTTATATTTGTAGAAAAGCAGTTGATTATGAGTGAACATACCGTACAACCAGATAAACAGAAAGATCGTGTGTTGGGTTGCATGGTGGGCGGAGCCGTAGGCGATGCCCTGGGCTACCCTGTGGAGTTCCGGCCTTGGAACGACATAGTGAACGAGTATGGTGAAAAGGGCATTACCAGATACAAGTTGGCCCGCAACGGAAAGGCTCTTATCTCTGATGACACTCAGATGACGCTGTTTACTGCTGCAGGACTTCTGTTGGGAATGACTCGCGGATATATGCGCGGCATTATGGGCAGGCCTGATACGTATTGCCAAAATACGTATATGGACTGGCTGATGACGCAGACACTTACACAGCGGCCGGCTGGTGATGAGATGTCTGGTTTGTGCCACTCCTGGCTTATGGATGTTCCGGAACTATACTCAAGGCGTGCGCCCGGCAATACTTGCATCATGGCCATTGAAGCCCTGAAAAACCGTGATGAGGTGAAGAATGACAGCTGCGGGTGCGGCGGTGTGATGAGAACCGCTCCCATTGCCCTGCTCTGTTCCATACATCAGTATGCCGACGGAAACAAGCAGTATATTGACATGATGGCTGCCGAGGCGGCCAGATTAACGCACAAGCATCCGCTGGGATTCTTGCCATCGGCTGTGTTGAATCATCTGATTATGGACATTATGGATGGTGAGATTGTGGGCAGTGACAGACTGGCCCACGCGGCCAAACTGGCCATAGATGTACTACCCGCGATTGATTCGGAACCGGACCATCATAAGACTTACGGCGAGTTGTGGCCAAAGCATGTAAAACGGCAGCAGGACATAGTGATGCAGGCTATTGATTTGGCCTACACCGACACTGCGGATGTAAAGGCCATTGCCCAAATTGGCGAGGGCTGGACCGGCCATGAGGCATTAGCCATAGCGGTATATAGTGCCATTAAGCACGCTGACAGCTTTGAGGATGCTGTGGTCAGTGCTGTGAACCATAGCGGTGACAGCGACTCTACTGGTGCTATTTGCGGCAACATTATGGGTTGCCTGCTGGGACGCAGCAGGATTCCGGATTTCTATACCGATAAGCTGGAGATTGTTGATGTGATTGAGGAGATGGCCACGGATATTTACACAGGCTGTTTAATCAGTGAGTATGATTATGAAGATACTCCTGAAAAAAAGAAGTGGTATAGGAAATACATCCTTATGAGGCGGTAACAATTTGAAACAGTCATTTAAACCTTCATAATATGAGCATCAAGAAGATAAATAACCCTGAAACTGCCATTCAAGAATTATACTTTAAGTTCTGGCAAGGTTTTAATGAAGCCACTGGGAATAGGATGGATTTTAAAAAGAGATTCAAGGTACATCCCTATTCTTCACTTAGGTGTTATCAGGATTATTGCATTGGGAAGCCTTATCATATTGTAGTAGCTATAAACTTTGACAGACAAGAAATAAGAGTTGGTGCATATTTCAGTGATACAAACTGCTATGATGATTGTTTTGCAAAATATAGAGAAACTATTGAAGGGAAGATAGGACGCAGTTTAAGATGGAAACGTTTTATCACTAAAGGTAGCGCGACCTTGTTTACTACCGCATGCTTTGACAACCAACATGGTTGGGAGAATGCCTATGAGGTTATGATCAATAATATGATTCTCATCAAAGATAGTTTTAAAACCGAGTAGATATGGATAAGATAATAATTGAAGAGTTCTTGATGGTGTCACTGTTTGGGGCTAATTATCAGGCCAATCCTGTGAAAGCAGCTATAAACAGAGCTTATCGTGACTTTTGTAGGACTATCAGAAATAAGAAAGGCGAAATGAACGAGGGTATCATATTAGATGTGGGAAAAGATAAAAATGCAAAGACGACCAAGGATATTGCTACTGATGAAATAAAAGACGCTATTAATAGCATCAAAAACGATTATGATTTATGGCAAAAATCATTATGTGAGAAATTGAAAGGAATGGGATATACCTTTGGTCAAGCCCAGAAATGGGTTAATATGACTATGAAGTATCTCATAGTTCTCAACTACAAACCTATTAAACAATATATTGAAGAGTTCCATGCACCTATTGACAATGACATCATTAAAACAGCCTTTAGAAACGGTTTTAAGGCTGAAGGTTGGGAAAAAGCTGATTCTGTAAGTTGGAGCTCTAAAGATTTTGATAAAACCAAATATAACCTTATTAAACAGTGGATTGACGGACAAGCTAAAAAAGAAAAGATAAGCCCCATTGAATGGGAGTTCCGGGCATGGAATGATCCCTCTGCAAAGGACAAATAACCGTTTTGCTATGATGACCTAACAACGACGTCTATATCGATAAGAATAGACATAAAACAATTTGAAATATTCCCGGGAAATGTTTGGTTTTCCGGGAATATTTGCTATATTAGCTCTGTCTTTTGAGGGAGGGTTCTCCTCCCCACCGAGAAAATCAAATTTAATTTATTAACTACCGACGGCGGGGCCGAAACAGACGGCTGCTCGCGCGCGGGGCAGCGGTGTGGTTTGGAACCGGTTGAAGGTGAAAAACTACAAAAACTATGTGTTATTATGGATTGTTTGCTGAATTCTACGAGAATTCGAGTGATGAAAAACCGTGTTACAAGGTTATGATGGGCTGTCATAAATTACGTGACGGCGAACTAGTGAAAAAGATGGGATTCTATGAAGATTCTGAATTACACAGTGGCTTTACCACTTTCATTAAAGACAATGTTTCTCAACAAAATTTAGAGAAACTGACCAAACCTCAGTTTGAGAAAGAAATGATCAACGTCTTTTTTGATGAAGAGTTTGAGAGAATCCGGATTATTGCCTTGGCTCTTCCCAAATCAAAACGTGACATCCCTAAAATAACAGCATGCATTGGCCATACTATTATTGAGTTTACCTATAGTGATCCTCTGGCACCTGTATTCTTCTTGGATGAAACCAGAAAGAAAATGAATGGACGTTATGAATCTTTCAAGGTTCCTCTCATGAAATTGAAAGAGTATTTCAATGTGAAGACTCTAGATGAGGTCTGTAATAAGCTGAATGAAATGAGAAAAGAAGAGAAGTGGTCATTTGAAGCTTTAAAGTATTTGTTGGGAAACCCCTATCCACCGTACTTCTTTTACGGACTAAGTAATTGGGGAAAGAATGTATTTATAAAAAATAAGAAGCCACTTTCTGAACGGTTCGTTAAGCTGATGAACCAAGTGGAGCCCAGCAAGGATGCCACCGGGCATATGTTCTACAACGATGATGAAATAGATTTTCTGGGAAAAGAAAACCTTGCTTTGCTGTCTGACTTGCATGAAGCTGAGGCTGACTATTATATGTTGAACGATTAAATGATGAGTTGTGATTATTAATGCACCTGTAAAGAAAATACAAGAACTCATTACTCTACTCGGTGAGGAGCTTGCCGGCGATGATAATGAGTTGATTGAAACTATCAAGCCGTTGATTACACCTACCGCCAATACTCCGGAACTGGATGAGGAAGGTGTAGATAACCTGTTACGAATTATCAAGGAAAGGAGGAAGGAAAGGTCGTTATAATAGCAATATAAATCTATGATATAAATATCTAATAATCATATACTTATAGTAAATAACTATTTCAAAAGTCTTAACCGAACTTAACAAATTTCTTTGCGACCATACCAGATAAACACCGTACGTTTGCATCAAGGTTAAGGCATTGATTATTAAATATTTATATATAATTATTTTATTTAAAAACAGCTATATGATTTGTGATTATCAAACTAACAAAGTGTACCTGGCAGATGGAATTAGGCACTATATGCCTATGTGCTGGAACTTGATTAACGCACTTGAAAAAGAAGGTATTGCATTCAGTTTTCTGCCAAAGACTGAATCTGAGAAACACATATGGGCAAGGGACTATATGCCCATACAGATTGAGAAAGACAAGTTCCTCAGGTATAAGTATGAACCAGATTATCTGTGGGGCTTTGAGGATTACATTCCCGAATACCGCGCTATAGATAAATATCTTAACCTGGATTGCAAAAGCACCGACATCATTTTGGACGGTGGAAATGTTATTAAGTGCGGCGACAAGGTGATTATGACTGATAAGATTCTGAAGGAAAACCGGTACCGCCACAAGAATAAAATGATTGCCAAACTGGAGGACTTGCTTGAGGCCGAAATAGTACTTATCCCCTGGGACCGCGAAGAGGAGTTTGGTCACGCCGACGGTATGGTGCGCTACATAGAGGGTAACCGCGTCCTTATGAACAATTACGCCAAGTTTGACCCTCTGTTCAGAGATAAACTCATTAGTGCTTTAATCCCCCACTTTAAGGTTGAGGAGTTCTTCTACT
>Ga0247608_10002082_pt1 | contig 25988 bp, 20 predicted proteins | sample 176DNAGHGlowgp2_FD_193490 | JGI IMG/M metagenome (GOLD analysis project Ga0247608, IMG submission 193490) | Sheep rumen microbial communities from Palmerston North, Manawatu-Wanganui, New Zealand - 1766 DNA GHGlow gp2 | ecosystem: Host-associated > Mammals > Digestive system > Stomach > Rumen ... | reverse complement strand
CCAACTTCTTACATTCCTTCCGCATATCATCCGGCCAGATAGAAGCCTGTATCTCACCGATATGCCCTTTATGAAGGAGCACCATACACAGACGGCTCTGCCCTATTCCACCACCAATACTCAAAGGCAACTCGTCGTGGAGCAGTTTCTGATGGAAATAGAGACTCTCACGCTCCTCCTTACCTTCCAGTTTCAATTGACGCAACAAGGACTCCTTATCGACACGGATACCCATGGAGGAGAGTTCAAAAGAACGACCCAGAACAGGATACCAGATAAGGATATCACCGTTCAGACCTGCCAAGCCATTCTCACCAATCGTTGACCAGTCGTCATAGTCAGGAGCACGACCATCGTGCTTCTCTCCATTCGACAACTTACCACCGATACCGATGATGAACACGGCACCGTATTTCTCACAAATAGCATCCTCACGCTCCTTGGGGGTTTTATCGGGATACATCTTCAACAATTCCTCAGCATGGATGAAGGTGATCTTCTCCGGCAGGAAAGGCTTTATCTGCGGATATGTCTCACAGGTCAGATATTCCGTACGGCGGATGGCAGCATAAATACGCTCCACCACATTCTTCAGATAGGCAACGGTACGCTGCTCTTTGGTGATGACAGCCTCCCAGTCCCACTGGTCGACATACAAAGAGTGGAGGTTATCCAGTTCCTCATCCGCACGAATGGCATTCATATCGGTATAAATACCATAGCCTGGCTCTATCTCATACTCCGCCAGAGAGAGACGTTTCCATTTCGCCAGGGAGTGAACAACCTCTGCCTGTGCATCCCCTAAGTCCTTAATAGGGAAAGACACAGCACGTTCCACCCCATTCAAATCATCGTTGATACCGAGTCCCTTGAGAACAAACAAAGGAGCCGTTACACGACGTAAACGCAGTTCTGTCGAGATATTCTGTTGGAAGAATTCCTTAATCAATTTAATACCCTGTTCAGTCTGTTTTGTATCCAGCAGGGACTGATATCCGATGGGTTTAATCAGTTGACTCATAATTTGTATATGTGTTATTTTGCGACTGCAAAGGTACTACTTTTAAACTAATCTGCAAGGAAAAATTTAAATTATTTTGCAAAATGACACAAAAATAAATTATTTTCTTTCATTTTGTACAGAAAACGAAAATAAATACCATAAAATTTGGTCATCTTCTCGTTTTTGCGTAACTTTGCAAACCATTTGGTCCCGTAGCTTAGCTGAATAGAGCGTCAGATTCCGGTTCTGAAGGTCTTGGGTTTGAATCCCAACGGGATCACGAAGTTAAAAGGAGAATTAAATATGAAACTCGTTTTCAAATATTTAAGGCTCCTTTTTACTTTGTAGGATGGCAGGCGCCAGCCTACAGGGATATACAATCCCAACGGGATCACGAAAGATTAAAAGGTTTCAAAGAGAAAAGCTTGCTTTTAATTTCTTTGGAGCCTTTTTTCATGCCAATTAAAGCCCGTTTTCAAGTCAATTGGAGCCTCCATTTGATTTGCGATGCCTCGGTGGAAAATCTTTATGAGGAAACGGCAACAACTTCAAGTTGCTTGACAAGGTGTTCAAAAACCAAATCCCCACACTTTTATACTTGGTGTGGGGATTGGGTATACAGCAGAACGCCCTGTTCATCGCAATTGTCCGACGGAATTCGAATTTTTCGAATTGCTGTGGACAATTGCACTTCACCACTCTCGTCAATCTGAGTCAGATGATAGTTAATCGTTGAAAGTGCAACGTTGAACAACTCAGACATTCGTTTCTGGGACAGCCAAAAGGTTTCCTGACTGAAAAGCACGTTCACATTCACTTTTCCTGTACTCGAACGATATATCAAAACGTTACCCTCAACGCTTGCAGCCAGCTCCTGAGAGTTCATCTTACTGGTGAAATGTTTGCAAAGTTAATCTCATTATTTAGAGAGAGGTTCACAATATGTTTTATTTACTACCCGATCCCTCATTAGTTTCATATCAGTGAAGTTTCGGCTAATATTCTGCACATCTGAATCTTCATATTTGGTATTGAGACCATATGCCAAGTCGAAGCCGTTGCCTATAAGTACTATCCTATTCATTACTCGTCTTTATTTGGTTCTTCGAGAGATTCGGCAGCCATACTTAACTGTTCAGATTGCATCGACACTTCTTTAGCCTTTGACAGAACAGTCTCTCTTATCATCGGTGTATATTCCTCGATGATATGACGCCAATCATTGAGCGACATTTCAGGATAACGTTCGCCATAGAATTCGATAACCTCCCGTTGCAATTCACCATCGCTAACAGAAACATCCATGTGCAGACGATTGAAGATGAGATTGCGTACATCATGGTCATCCTCAACATTCTCTAGTTTGTAAAGATTAAAAGGCGCATTCTCTTTTAAATCATCTTCCTGCTCATATTTCTTAAAGTTCTCCGCCTGCTCAAAAATTTCCTTGAATACTTCATCCTGTGGAACTGGGGGATAACCATGCTCTGCCAATATCAGAATCAAATCCATCTGCAGTTCCGCTTTGATGTCAGAACGGTTTGCCCAGTCGGTATATTTCGACTTGTCATCCACCATCTTCTTCACTGCAGCTGCCAGCGTCAGCAATTTATCTTCTGGATATTCAAAGCCAAACTTATGAGCTATCTCTTTCAAAATGTCATAGAAAGCCTTTTCTTCGTAAGTGATACCTAAGTCCTTGAACGACTTCTTCTCTTTGTTTACCTCCTTCAGCAGTTCTGCCATCTGCTTGGCAACCTCATTGAGCACCTCTTCGGCAAACACGGCATTGTCACTACGGTCATTATATCGCTGCACCAACGCATTCAGGCGCTTGGTGAAATCTACACCCTTCATCTTATTGACCTTCTTGAAATCGGTGATAACCGTCCGAAGCAGCTTCTCCATCAGTTTCACCTTCGTATTGGGCAACTTCAGTTTCTCCAACCTCGTCATATAGTCTTCACTCAGCAAGTCCAGGTCCTTTGTATTCGCATTTACCTGAGCTACCTCTTCCACTCCGTCCGACTTCAAGGCTTCTGCTATCATCTGGCTCACCTTGCGATTCATCTGCGAGGCATCGGGAGCATCACCTTTGGTCAGTTTGTAGATGATAGACCTTACTCCTGTAAAGAAATGGATGTCCTCACGATCCTTATCGCTGATTGCCTCATGGTTGGAACAGAGGTTGAAGGCCGATTTCAGTTTCTTAGCATGACCCATAAACTGATTTTGTGTTTTCTCCGTAGCCTGCACGAACTCAGCCGCATGTTTCAAACATTCCAATTGTTCCAGCGGTGTACCCGTTGAGAACTTGCTATAATCGAAAGTATGGAACATTCGGCGCAGGATGTCCAACTCGTCTTTTACCATCGTCACACTCTGTTCGATGGTTTCCACATTGTCACCCATATCACCACAACCGGCATACTGTTTCAGCGCATTATTCATATTGCTTTTAATGCCGATGTAGTCAACCACTAGTCCTTTATCCTTACCCTCATACACACGGTTCACCCTCGAAATGGTCTGTACCAACGTATGTTTCTGTAAAGGCTTGTCTATATACATCGTGTCGAGACAAGGCACATCAAAGCCAGTTATCCACATAGACACGACGATAGCAATCTTGAAGTTAGAGTCTGGATTCTTAAACAGCACATCAAGTGCTTTTCTGTCTTCGTCCGAACCAATCAATTCACGAAGTTTCGGATCATCATCCTTCTCACGAGTCATCACCAATCGGATGCGCTCTACAGGTGTCTGGTCTTCTGAACCAATCTTCTCTTCCCATTCGGGGCGTAAGGCAACAATCTGTTTATACAGGTCATAGGCTATTTCGCGACTGGAGCACACAAACATTGCCTTACCGCAAACGGTACCTCCTTCTTCTATTCGTTTTTCGTAGTGCTCAATGAAATCCTTTGCCACTACAGCCAATCGGTTAGGGTCACCCAGAATCTTGTTCATCTGTGTCACCGCTTTCTTGCTTTCCTCAATCTGGTATTCATTGGCACCTTGTTCTTCACATTGCTTATAGTATGCCTCTATTGCCTCCAGTTGTTTGTGGTCGGCAAACACCTTGGCAGCTCGTCCTTCATATACGATACGGCGGGTGATGCCATCTGCCACTGACTCCGTCATCGTATAGCTATCCACCACATCGCCAAACACATCTATCGTGGCATCAATAGGTGTTCCCGTGAAGCCCACGTAGGTAGCATTGGGCAGTGAGTCGTGCAGGTACTTGGCAAAGCCATAGCTGCGCTTCACGCCTTTATCAGAAATGGTCACATTCTGCTCCACATTCGTCTGCGAACGGTGTGCTTCGTCAGATATGCAGATGATATTGGCACGATCGGACAACAGGTTGATGTCCTCGCTGAATTTTTGTATGGTCGTCAGGAACACACCACCGCTCTTTCGTCCTCTCAACTTCTTGCCTAACTCTTCTCGTGTCTCGACATTCACCACAGTCTCGTCACCAATAAACTGCTTAGCATTCACGAACTGTGCCGATAGCTGGTCATCCAAGTCCGTGCGGTCGGTTATCAATACGATGGTAGGACTTGCCAAGTGGCGGCTACGCATCAACATACGTGTTAGGAACAGCATCGTGAGGCTCTTGCCACAGCCTGTAGCACCGAAGTATGTTCCTCCCTTTCCATCGCCATGCAGGTTAATGTGGGAATGCTCCAAGATGTTTTCGTATAAACGATGGGTGGCGAAGAACTGCGGATAACGGCAGACAATCTTCCGTTCACTTTTTGACGAGTCTGGGAAGAATACGAAATCTTTCATCACACTTAGCAGTCGCTCCCGTCGGAACAATCCTTCCATCATGGTATGTAGAGAGTCAATACCGTCGTTTGCTTTATCTGTACGCTCCACCTTACGCCAGGCATAGAAGAACTCGTAAGGCGTGAACAGCGTGCCATATTTATTGTTCACGCCATCGCTGATAACCACGAAGGCGTTATAACGAAACAACTCAGAAATATCCCTGCGATAGCGCACCGTCAACTGCGTATAGGCATTCATGATGGTGGTGTCTTCCTTTACGGCACTCTTAAACTCCAGTACAACTACAGGCAGACCATTCACATAGACGATGCCATCAGGGATACGTCGCTCAAGCCCCTTTATCTCCAATTGGTTGACAATTTTGAAAATATTTCGGTCAACATCCTTATAGTCTATCACCTCCACGAACAAGTCTGGCAATGAGGCATCCTCACGTTTGATGGCGAATCCCTCCGTCATCAGTCGATACGTCTGTGCATTCTGCTCATAGAGCGGAGCACCATTGTCTGCCGTCAGCTTCGCAATAACTCGCTCCACCTCCAAGGGCGTAATGCCTTCCTCGGCATATCTGTCCATCAGATACATCCGCAAGTCATCACGCAACAGCACTTCCGTCTGCTCCTTGTGTATCGTCTCGCCATTCACGTAACTGTAGCCTTGTTGTTCAAACAGTTCCATGATAGCCATCTCCAGCGTATGTTCGTTAAAGTGTGACATAGGCGTTATCTCTCTTTAAATGCTTTATAAACGTACGAATAAGATTGATTCTTTAAGTCATCAGCCGCCACTGCTGCATTGATGTTATCTTCTGCCCGTTCGATGGCAGCATCCAACTTGCCATCAGAACAAAGATTTTCGACCCAATCAGACTTTTTCAAATACTTCTCGCTCTTCAAGATATCAAATAAGTTGATATTTTTTTGTGAAAAATATGATTTCATATAAGGGTTTAAAAGTTTTGAAGCTTCTTCACACGTCGTTATCAACCGAGTCATATTCTTAAAATGAAGCAGGAACCAATATTCAAAACTGGGCATACTTGGGCACAAAATGATTTGGCCATTATCTATATAAGACTTGATTTGTTTTACAAAAACATTGTGTCTTTTCAAATTCTCATCATTTCCTCTTATCGTATCCCAATCAAAAACACAGAATATCTTAGCATCAGCGTCCTCTCTTAGAATTTCCTTAATTCTTAAAGGAAATTCTTCTGTATATTTTGACTCTTTACCAAAGAAACGAGGGCGGACTTCAAATGGATATTGTGCAAATAGGGATGATATATGTTGGAAATAATATCTTTCTGTATTTTTTCCACCACTTACAATAAATGGAGCCAAAGGAGCCATCTCCCTTATCCCCTTATCTTGTCTTGAAGCAATAACCGGAGATTTAAAGTGTTTCTGCGGTTTTTTCTCCGCAGCCATTTTTCTTTTAGCCATAGTTATTTCATTGTTGCCCCAAAACGTTTATTACGATAAGCCTCTCTGATTGACGACAAGCGGTTTACACCTCTGAAATCTGTCAGTTTATACAAATCCGTCACACCAGCCTTATCCTTTTCAGAAAACCACACGGAATCTTTTCTGATAAGATCATCCACTAAATCTAACAACCCATCGTTATGGGTAGTAACAATTAACTGCGATTTTGATGAAGTCTTTAGATATTCAAATAGAATTTTCTCAAGCAATTTTGGATGTAATGATGTCTCTATTTCATCTATTGCTAAAAAAGCGTTCTTTTGCATTGCAGTATAAAGAGCGCATTCTAAGCCAAACGTTCGCATTGTACCTCTTGATTCTTCGTCATCCTCAGAACTAAGCCTATATACCTCAGTCCCGTTACTATTTTCTACAGTATGTTCAAAATCGGTCTGTAAATGTTTTACCGAACGCTCGTTCTTCAAACGCTCTTTTTCTTTTTCAGGAAGATCTTCAACATGAAGTAGCATATCCATTAGTTCTTTGGGGATAGGCTTATCAATTGTATTGGTTTTAATATTTGTGATATTGAAATCTGCTTCGTGAAGAAAATCAAGAATGTAATTGGTTAACTCATTATTATTTGATGTTTTTCTCTGTGCGTATTGTGTCAGATTTGTAGACGGGGTTATAGTCTGCATTACATTTTTCATCCATTCTTTTGCAGAATCAATCAAGGGAATATTTGCATTAACTTGATTACGTGCAGCAAAAAAAGACATATTATTCAAACATTTTACCATAATACTGTCTTTTACCACATTACTAACTTTTATTGACTTAAAGTTAATAACAGACTGTCCATCCTTAAGCATTCTTTCAAATAACAGAACAGGTTGAGTCGTTTTATAATAAGATAGTTTCTCCAAATATACTTGATATTTATCCAATTCTAACTGATAATTATACTTCGTATCTTCAACAAAGAATGTCATGTCGAAAAAAGAATGCTCGTTTGATGAAACTTGATTCAATTTGAATGGCATATTTCCTGTCTTTTCATCTATATCATCTTTTTTTTCAAACCAGAAATCAGACAAAAAATCAAATACTCTTAACAGATTTGATTTACCTGAAGCATTATAACCATACACAATTGCAAAGCGCAAAAGCCTCGTGTTCTCATTAATTTGTACTACTTGAGAATCTTCCGCGAACTTATCGTTAGAAGCCTCAAAACTGAATTTAACTTCATCCTTAAATGAAAGAAAGTTTTTAATTTTAATTTCCTGTATCATATCTATGCATTTTTATTCTGTTGCAAATATACTGATAAATTCCAATAAATCAACATTCTATCTCTAAAATCTGCGTAAAATTTGCAATTTTTCAAAATAGAAGCAAAGATTTACTGTTTTCATTACGTACTACTCGCCAAACTTCGATGCAATTTCTTTATAGATGATAGCTTTCTCCAAGAACCAATTATAGGCTTTCGACCAACAATCACGTTTCTTGGGATTGATATTGGTTGTGATGAATATGCGACATGCTTTCTTTGCCTCTCGCCATTCCACCTCACTATTCAGCATTGTAGAGATTTCATCCTTATGCATCTTGAAACGCTCAAACAATTCCTTATCATCATTAATATAAATATCTGCACCAATACTTTGCTTTTGAGTGTTGATAGTCAAGGCAACATGATAGGCAGAACTGCCTATGCTCAAATCATACCAATGTTGAGGCATTGCCTTGCGGGCATGGAAATTGCGAGTAAAGTCATTGTTATCGCTCATCGCCTCATTAAAGCCTGTCCAAAATTCAAGTTTAAGAAGGTCTGTATCAGAAAGTCCTTCTATCGTCTTCATCGTTTTAGACCAGTCATTCGGTCTTTCCACTATATTAAAGCGTGGGGCCTTTGCCGAGTCACCAATCTGCCACAATTCTATTTCTAACAAGAAGAATCCGATATTATTATCTGTATGCTGGTTCAGCCATTCTATCGCCTGGCGATGTTCGTCACGTGCTCGCTTCACAACCCAGACAATCACTTCTGCACCTTTACCTGAGGCGTATGTAATCAGTTTGCCAAGATGGTCGTGATTGGTATCTTCCAATTGATTCTCAATAATCACACGACGATTAGTACCCACTTCTTTAGCAAAGATATCCACATTGAAACTACCGACGGACGATTCCCTTTCCTCCAGTTCCAACTCAATATCTATCGCATCACCCAGCAGCGTAAGATTCTCCTCTTGCGCTAACCACTTTGTGAAATCATTTGCCTCATGAGGCCATACCGACCTTAAATCGGTAATTCTTATCATCTTGCCTAATTTATTCATATCGACATAAGTTATTCGGTTACATAACAAAATGATTGGGGGGCCTGTTGGATATTGTAATCTGATAAAGACTTTGCTTTTTCGTATTTTTTAATACGACCAATTTGTATGGCATTTGCCGTCTTTTTATTCTGGAAATATGATTTGTAAAATGCCTTAGTAATGCCTGAGTACTTTTTGGTTCTATCCCATACAATATCTACATCATCCGACAATATATCATCTATTTCAAATTCTCCAACCACACGTTTAATTGGAGCAGAAGCATAAATAACGACGTATTTTACTCCACTTTTCTTGAACAATGACTTGCGAAACTCATATTTCTTTGTTCCGGCAAATATCTTTTCTACGAATTCTGGCTTAATCGATAATAAAACTTTCATCACTTCTTGTTTCTTTTAAAATTATCTCAAATTGTTCTTTGGTAATTGGTTTAAAGCCTCGCGGAGCATCATTTATTCCCGTCAAGACTTTTAAATCGATGAGTTCCTTCATATTGATTCTATGTGGGAAAGAATAGGCATAAAGAAAGTTTACCACAAACGGTTTTCTTGTCGAATACCTCCACATCTCACGTAGAGCCTGTTCTGGATATACGCTTTTTTTGCGGCAATAAAGAATGAAGTCATTTTCATCCTGAAAGTCTGTTTTTACCTCCAGAACCTCACCAACTGTAGTTACAACACTTTTATAATATCCTCCTGTTCTGTAAAACACAAGTATGTCCCCTACACCAGGGTATGGCTCCATTGCTCTTGACACATATACCTTATTAATACAGTTTCGGTGAGGGAAATCCTCAATAAATTCTTCTGGAGATTCTGTATTCAAAATAGAATCAGGTAGCAATTCGGTGTGATATTCAGGGTATATTGGAACGATATACGCATTCTTTCCCTTTGAAATATAAGGGAAGCATGCTTTTAAATTCCCTATATCAAATCTCGGAGAGAAATCTCTAACATAAACTAACTCTCCTTCACCTTTTGTTCCCCATAGAACAAATCCCCATTGCTCTAACAGGTCTATAAGTCTGCGTTGTTCTGGACGCTTGTCATAAATGGTTACATATATTTCCTGAACATGATTCTTCAATGCGTTATCAAATATTATTTTGACAAACCGTTCCCCAAGTCGGAATCCATTACTTATCACTTTGAATGTTCCTATCTTTAAGCGACGCTTTGGAGAAAACTGTGGATTTATATTCGAATAATTCTCATTCTCGTCTTCTACTTTGAGGTATAGGAATGACAAGAGCATACCATTATTAGAATTAATGGTAATGTATGCCTCTTCATCGTATTTTTTTATAAACCACTTATCAAACCCAACGTAATCTTCTTTTAGACTATCGAAAAAAGTGTCATTTAAGTCAATCTTTCCGAATTTTAGTTTCTGGACATTTAAGACTTTATAGTTAACAAGCTCTGGGTGTTCTGCAAAAGTCTTTTCCAAAAATGAATCAATGGTAAAAACTTTATCTTGAATTCCCAGTTCAAGTGCTTTTTTATGAATCTTTTTATCTTCGGTTATTAAAATGTCAACTCGTCCAATAAACACTTCATTAAGCAGAACGGTATCCACTTTATCATTATTTGTTGTATCGAGCTGATCTGACACTTTTTTTACTTCGTCTTGAAGTGGAGAAGGTATGTCTATAACTTCATAACTTTCAAGCTTAACCAAAAACAAATCGACGGTTTCTTTATTTGGTTTTTTTTTAACTTCTCCAATCGTTGCAGAGTGAATACATTTTGTGTATTGCCCTCTATCCAACCAACGGTAGAGAATGCCGATATCCTGAGAAACGATTCTGTTCGCCTCTCGATGAATAATTATATTTGTATCTAATAATGCTTTCATCTCCTTTTGTTATCTATTTTTTAACCATGACCAAACACTCTTAGTGGGCACAAACAAATATATGCATAAAATTAATAAGATTCCAATAGCAGTCCAATATTCCCAAGGAATCTGACTATACCACTCTATGTCGGGATTCCTGATAAATCTCAAAGAAGATAGAGCAAATAGCAAACTACACAATATATTTGCTCCAATAGCAAATGCGATTTGTTTGGAACCGATTGTTTCTTCCGTACATATAGTGAATAAGGAATAGCTTTCTTTACCATCACTGTTATCGTCTTTCAAAAACATTATGTTATAACAATCCTTGCTGATTCCTTCTATTTCAGGAAGATATCTTTGAAATGCTATAGATTCCAATTTTCTAATATTTTTCAGTTTAGATGAATCGACAAAACTGAACACGAAATTATCAGGAACAGCATGAAGGCAAAACACTCTATTAACCTTACATATACTTAAATCTATATTCTTCTTCAAATCATATATGTTTTGTGGAAGATTTCGTGTCTCGTTTATTTTAAAGTCATAAATGTAGCTGGTTTGAGCGATTCCTTTCTTCTTGATGGCAATCGTATCATTGTCTATTTTTATTAAGACACGAAAATAAAGATTTCCTTCATATCTGTTGGGCTTTTTTATTTCAAAAGAAATAAATCCATTATCAATTTTGATATCGCACGGAAGTACGGTTAGTTTGTCCCTCTTTTCAAAAGACAATATACTTCCATCCCGAGAATCATCCCCGACATTGCTTATTCCACAAACAACATCATTAAAGATAAAACGTCCATTAGCTCTATCCGACAAATTCTTTAGCAAGCATGAAACGGTACCACCCTTCTTTATAAATGGAGCTGCCAAATAGAATAGAATCGAGTCGTTTCTGAAACTCTCAAACGAAAATTCCAGACCTAACTCTATATATGATGGCTCATGGGGAAACTCCCATGTGCAAATATGTAAGCGTTCAATACTTACTTTGTCTTTCGCTAATATATAATATGAATTATCCATAACTTGTATTTTATCGCCCCATCTTTGCCAAAAGCAAAGACTGTAATTCGGTTAATTTCAAATTCTCTTGTTTCTTTAGTATATACATTTCAAAAATTGGATGCATCTTTTCATTTAACTCCATCAAGCACTTCTTTGAAGGGATTATAACCTGAGCAGCATCTAAATCCTCGCGCTTTATATGACCCATAGATGTTGCTTTTGCAGAAATCAAGCGTTTCCATTCTGCAATATGATTCTGAGTCCATAAGAAATAGAACCATTTAGGAAATTCAGATGAGGTAACCTTAAAAAGGTGCTGATTTAAAGCGCACTTTCCACCACACCATATATCTATAAACAAGGTAGCAGACCAAGAGAATATAACATCTCCAGTGTTTATAATATAATCTTGTGGGATAGAAACATCAACATGGTCGCTATTTCCATCACAACGACTTTGTGATAATTCTCTAATTTTCAGAACAGGTAGATAATCTTGTCCATTTGTCTCATACTTTTGGCAGGCTGTTCCATTTAGATATGTTGCGATATCCGTCAACGTTCCCATTCTCCAGCCTTTGGGGAGGTTTTCTTTGTCGATGTTATCGACGAAGGTTTTGCGGTAGAGGGCTTGGGCGGTAGCTTCGAGGTGCTGAATCATTTGATTGTTGAGACGGATGCGGTTGGTCAGCGTTTCGTATTCTGATACGATTTCACGCTGACGAGTGATAGAAGGAATGGGGAGTTGCATATTGCAAAAGTCTTCCCAAGTCAAACTGCCACGAACACCACCTACTGCATAGTAACTGGCTTCACGGTCAAACTCGCTACGAGAGAACCACATCATCAGATACTGAGGCATCAACGCCGTCTTGTCTATAACCTCAAACATGGGATAAGCAGGCGACATAATAGCCTCATCTTCTTCAAACATGGCAACAGGCATCTTCCCATCACGGCTCACCTGCATCAAACTGCAAGCAAATTGTTCCCTTTGGATAACCTTATAGTTCGAGAGGTCTGTGCCGATGACATTCGCCACCGACGGAATGAAAGCCTTGTCAATCGTAAGACCAACAAGTTTCGTAACCTTCAAATCCCGATTACGAACATTCACCTCTCTGATATAGTCGCCTAAACGTTTATATTCCATATTTCATTCTTTCCATTTCTTTCCAATTCTTTAAACATTGGAAAGAATTACAAACTATATCCTAACTTCTCAAAGAGGGCTTTCAACTGCTGTTTGCTCTCTTCTTCCTGCTGCAAGAGGTCGCGCATATCTGCTTGTAGTTGCTTCATCTTGGTGTCGAAGTCAATCTGTTCATCACGATTGCGGAACTCAATGTATTTGCTTGGTACAAGACTCCAACCTTTCTTCTCTATCTCGTCGAGAGTGGCAGAGTAGCAATATTCTGGTTCGTTATGATAGGTATCTTCATAGCCTACACGCTGCCAGTTGTGGAAGTTCTCGGCTATCTGCTGTATCTGCTCCGTAGAGAACTGGATGTATTTCTTCTCGAAAGGCTCTCCCCATTGGCGAAGGTCAATGAACAACACTTCGTCCTCACGATTACGATAGCGAACCATCTTCCCATTTTGCTCTACTGTGCGAGCCTTCTTGTTGTTGTTCAGAATCCATAGTGTCACACTGATGTCCGTAGAATAGAACATGTTGCGTGGCAGAATAACAATTGCCTCCACAAGTTTATTCTTCAGCAGTTGCTTGCGGATTTCCAGTTCTGTGCCGTCGCCACTCAAAGCTCCATTGGCAAGAAGGAAGCCTGCTGTTCCATTAGCAGAGAGCTTAGAGACAATATTCAGAATCCAACCATAATTAGCATTGCTTGCAGGTGGCACATCGTAACCTGCCCAACGTGGGTCATCCTTCAGTTCGTTCTCTGCTCGCCAGGCCTTCTGGTTGAATGGAGGATTAGCCATAATGAAGTCAGCCTTCAGGTCTTTGTGCTGATCGTTGTGGAACGTGTCGGCAGCCATCTCACCCAGGTTGCAGGCAATGCCACGAATGGCGAGGTTCATCTTTGCCAGTTTGTAGGTGGTATTGGTATATTCTTGTCCATAGACAGAGATGTCGCGCTTGTTGCCGTGATGTGCCTCGATGAACTTCATGCTCTGCACGAACATACCACCAGAACCACAACAAGGGTCATAAATCTTGCCACGATAAGGCTCAATCATCTCAGCAATAAGGTTGACGATGGTCTTAGGCGTGTAGTATTCACCTTTACCCTTACCTTCGGCAATGGCAAACTTGCCAAGGAAATATTCATATACACGACCGATGAGATCATTCTCCGGGTCTTTCAGGGTGTCGATCTTATTGATTTCATCAAGTAGAGCAGCAAGCTTGGTACGGTCGAGCGAAAGCCCTGCATAGTAGTTACTTGGCAAGGCACCCTTCAGCGTAGGATTGCTCTGCTCCACTTTCGCCAAAGCCTTGTCTATCTTGATGGCAATATCATTCTGCTTGGCATTCTCAATCAGAAAATCCCAACGGCTCTCGGGTTCCAGATAAAAGACGTTCTTGGCATTATAAAAAACGGGGTTGTCGGCAAAAGCCTCCTTGCCTTCTGCCACCAATTCATTGCGACGTTCCGTAAAACGGTCGTGAGCATATTTCAGGAAGATAAGGCTCAGCACCACGTGTTTATACTCCGAGGGCTCCACAGAACCACGTAGTTTGTTGGCTGATTCCCACAGCGCTTCTTCTATTGCCTTTTCTTTTATTACTTTCTTTGCCATATTTTCTTTATTTACCTTGTTTGCACCTACAAAAGGTACGCTTTTTCTCTACCAATACGACTTTCAGTCGGTTTATATCTTCCATACTTATAGCTTTATTCCACAAAGGTAGTGATTTATTTTCAATTGTTATCTGTTTTACCAAAACAATCTGCCAATTTTTGTCGTATTTGGCTATTTTTAACGACTTTACCTCTATTTTTATAGCCTTTTGGTTAGTCCTTGAAATGTTAAAATTTTAACTTTTTCTAATATTTTCTTGAAAAGTTATTTTTTTGTTGTTCTTTTGTAGTCGTTTATTAAGGATAACAATTATGTGAAAAGCAATTAAAAACATTGGAGGAGATGCCGGGTGCATTGTCCTACCCCATTGAGAAAGTAAGAGGACAAAGGCATTACAAAATTGTTAATTTCCAGATTTTAATCACGTAATTTGGTTAAATCATGCTAATTTTAAAAACAAAATTTGATTTTATGACGGATTTGATGTCAACGAACGAAAATTATTCGTATCTTTGCGACGTAATTTCGCTCTTAGATATGCTACAAGAATTAAAGATAAAAAACTTCAAGTCGTTTCGTGACGAGGTGGTACTGAGTTTCGAGACATCAGGGAATGACAAATACAATAGTGTCGTGACCATGCCCGATGGTGTTCAGCTGCTACGCTTCGCTGTGGTGCTGGGTGCCAACGCCAGTGGCAAGTCGAACCTGCTTGAAGCCATCGACTTCCTACGAGTGTTCTGGAATAAGATTCCGATGAAGAACGATGAGGGTACAGATGTGCAGCCGTTCTTGATGCAACCTGACGCATTGAAGTACGACACGGAGTTTGACGTGAAACTCTACGTCAACGGCATACGCTATTGGTACCAGTTGGTGGTCAATCCTGAGAAGGTGTGTAGCGAGGTGATGTATGTCTATCTCAGCAACCGCCCCACCAAGGTTTTTACCCGTGAGGATGTCAACGGCATATCAAAGCTGACTTTCAACCCTGCTGCAGTCAAACTCTCACAGGCTGAGATTGATGCGCTCTCTGTCAACTGTCTGCGTAACATGTCTATCCTGGCAGTGCTGAAGAAAGTGAATGTGGCTGTGAGCTACCTCGACGATATGCGCCGTTGGATTGACAGTCGCATGATGCCACTCATCAATGGTTCAGACACTGCTATCTCTGACACGACCAAGAACATGCTGTCGGAGGATTCTACGTTCAAGGAATATCTCATGCACTTTGTGAAGGAGGCAGACTTCAACATCTCCGACATCAAGATCAAGAAGATGGCTGCGCTCTTTGGACACAAGGTGGAGACGGAGCGAGGCGAAGAGGATTATGTGCTGCCCGAGAACAGCCAAAGTGCCGGTACGACTCGTATGGTGGAACTGGAATCTATCATCTACTCGCAACTGAAATGCCAAGGGCTGTTATGCGTTGATGAGTTGGAGGCCTCTATCCATCCGAATCTGATGGAGTATATGCTCACTCGCTTCGTCAACAAGAAAGACAACCAGTCGCAACTAATTGTCACCACCCACTACGACCCCATCCTGCGAGATATTGACGACATCTTCGGCAAGGATTCCGTCTGGTTTACGGAGAAGGGAAAGGACGGCAACAGCAACCTGTTCTCATTGGTTGAGTTCCGAGGGCTTAACAAGTTGTCATCCATCCACCGTGCCTACATGAACGGGCAGTTTGGAGCGTTGCCTAACATCATCATGTAAGGAGGACCGTAAATGGCAAGAAAGACCCAACAAAGATCACTCAAACAGCCTGAGATTACGATTATAGGCGAGGGAGCGACAGAACGCTTCTACTTCACCAATCTTCGTAGGCTCAAAGGCTACCGCTATACCTGCAAGCCTCGCAACTTCACAGAACAGTCATTAGACGAGATTCAGAAGCAAGTAGATAGAGTTTTGGCAGACCGAGGTATTGCCGTATGCGTCTTCGATACTGACATCACACGCAACAATCCTACGGAGCGTGCTAAGTTCGAGGCGCTATGCCAGAAGTATAAAGACCATAAAGACGTTATCATCTGCGACAGTATGCCATCCATCGAGTTCTGGTTCCTGCTGCACTACCTGAACACCAACAGGTATTTTGCAACATCCGACGATGTGATTGACGTGCTGCACAAGTATATCCCCGACTTCTCCAAACAAGAGAAGTTCCTCTCGAAAGAAAAATGGGTGGCAGACCTATTGGCAGACCACCGCCTTGAAACAGCCATCCAACGTGCCCAGGCATTTGGAACGGAGGGAGAATCATACAGCAATCTTCCCAAGGCTTTTGAGGTCATTGAAGACAAGTAACAATTTAAAGAGAAATAAGCAAATGAACCAAGTTCCCGTCTGTGATAGCCGCAAAATAGCCGCAAAGTGAAAAGGGCAAATCCTTGAAAGGCCAATAAATAAAGGCGTTTTGGGAGATTTCAGCGTTTGTTTCCGGTTCTGAAGGTCTTGGGTTTGAATCCCAACGGGATCACTTTACAAAATCCGCAAGAAACTGTCATACAGAATCTTGCGGATTTTTCTATTTTGAAAATGCACCACATTTGCACCACTAAACATCTATTATTATCCAATGTCCATGGCTTGCTGACCCTTCTCTATCAAGGAGTCTGATGCTTTTCAGCTTATTTACATGCTTCTGAACTGCAGTCACAGAGATACCTACTTTCTTGGCAATATCGCCTCTTGTGATATAGTTATCAGCATATATCAGTTTATAAATGGTTGCAGCAGTTTCAGACAACCCTTTAGATAACCTTATAGACAACCTTTCAGGCAACTCTATAGATAACTCATTAGTTAACCCCGCGCCACTTGATTTAGTAGAAGGTACAGGCAGCACCAATTCAACCTCGTCAACATCCAGTTTGTTCAACAACTGCGGCTCACCCTCTGTTTATGGGTGTTTTCACCCATCGGTTTGATGTGTCATTCCTTCAAAACAAGAAAGTCGGCATAGACAGAAAAATAATCTGAAAAGACGGCCAATATTTGCCAAATTATTAGTAACTTTGCACTAAAATATAGGGCACATGAAGTATTCAGAATTCGAAGATATTATATCACAACAACGCATGCGCAAGTACTTGTTGGCATGCAACAATGAAAGCAAAAGAGCAATGACGCTCTATCGTTACAACCTGAAATTGTCTCAGGAAATGTTTGCCCTCATTAGCTGTTTTGAGGTCACGTTACGCAATCGTATTGACAAGGAGATGAAGGTTCATTTTGGCAACGACTGGCTACGAGATTTCATCCTTCCCGGAGGCCAATTCCACTATGATCCTCGTGTAGAAGGGACACGAAAAATCATCGAAAAAGCATACAATGGGCTCATGAGAACACATACCTATTCCCATTCCAAATTACTTTCCGAATTAGAGTTTGGGGTATGGAAATTTATGTTCAACAATGTGCAATATCGTTTGGGAGGCCGCTGCTTACTTCACATATTTCCTAACAAACCGAGGTCAACCAGGACTAATCGTATCGACAATTCCAGGATCTTTCTTGAACTGGATTACATCAACAATATCCGTAACCGCATAGCCCACCACGAGCCAATTTGCTTTGGCTATCCGATATGCATTGACACCACATACACCCTCAATAACTACACAAGGATGATGACATTATTCCAATGGATGGGTATAGATACCAACGACTTCCTATATGGTATAGACCACGTTGGTAGAGAATGCGGTAAAATCATGTGTATATAGTATCTGAGCAGCCAAATTGACAAGAAAAGAGAAAATTTGATGGTATATATGCTGTTTTATGCACAAATATTTGGATAAATCAGAATAAATACCTATCTTTGCACCGTTCAGTCCTGGTAGTCCCTGAAGCGATTCAAACTATCAGGTGTTTTTTTTGCAGCTATCGGTTCTCACCAATTATCAAGAATCATATCCTCCAATTCTCTATCTGTTACGTCTGGATATCCATATGGTAACAATTCCGCTTCTGTAAATGTCTTGTCGTAGTCATCACCCATGAGAAGCACCAGCAATCTGTCGAGGACATCACTTGCAGCCTTGATATGTGCCTGATACAGATTGTCTGTCGCCTTTATGCCAAGGACAACTGTGTGTGAGCACTCCATCACGCCAGACCAGGTATTTTCCACTATATGCAGACTTTTCCTGTAGCGAAACAATGTCTCGAACATATTTTTTCTTTCTTGTTTTCCTTTGAAAAAAGCTGGCGTTGCGAGGTCTGTGGAGTACTTGTCGTGAAGATTCTGCTTCAGCAACAGACATAGTTCTTCCATCTTCTCTTCAGAACAAGCATCGCTGACGAGATGATCATTACCAAGAGATAAGCACTCCCCCTTGCCGTATGCTTTCATTGTCGCAGCAAACCTGTGCACCTTGATGCCATATGGGGAATTGTCAGAAAGATTAATGTCCCTGATGCGCCCTCTGTCATCTGTAAAATACAGGAGTTCCTGCAAGAGCCTTTTTGCATTCCAAATACCATTTAGTTTCCTTTCTGCCATATTCCTAATTCAATCCTAAGATTATTTATAACTATTGGTCAAACAGGATATTCAGCATCAGCTCTTGGTGTGTCTTTATGTCATCAAACGTCCATTCATCATCCTTCTTACGGTTTCCGAAATTATCAGAACAAACTTGCATCATAATCCTAAATTTCAGAGATGCCACACTAACTTGACGAATTTTGTTGGACGAATCAAGATAATGATCAAGTTTGGTGTGGGGATTCCAATTAGAACCAGAACTATTCGCTTCGCTCCCTATCATAGCAAAGTTTCCGAAGCAGTTAATCTGGTCTTCAGTGATGCCTGCAGTAATGTTCGCCTGCGGATAGTAATGTTCCAATGAACGGCGTGTACGTGAAAAATAGAACTGTTTGAACACATCCAACCCAAAGTCCGAACATCCAAATTTTCGGAAAAATGCTTTACGTTCTTCTGACAGCTCCTTCAATTTCTCCCCAGCCATATTTTCAGCATATCTTTTCCAAATTTGGAAATCAATGTAGTTGAATACGAATAAAGGGATTCCTTTGGTCATTTTACTGCCATCACCATATATGGTATTAAAGCTATTGGAAGATATATTAGGGTTAAGAATATTCAAGTCAATATTTCCGCTTTTTATGATAACTTGGTCAAAAGAACCAGGCTTTGGCGTGTTTATTTCATTTAAACACCCAGAATCCATATAGATATCGCAGAAATACTTCTTTGCCAAATTCTCTAAAAACACACAATATTCAGCTATATCCTTGTTCTTTGACAGATGGTAGAGTACATAGAAAAGATAGTTTTTACGCTGTCGGGCAGCAAAAGACACCTCAAACATCGATAGCAACTGAACCAACTTGTCCTGCTGCTTGCCTTCTGATAAATTTTTTGGATATCTGGATTTTCCTTCAACTTGCCAGCATTGCAGTTTCCAAGGATTATCATCGGTCGTTTCTTCTGCATCAGTATGGTGTACCACATAATTGTCAAGCAGATATCTGATATGCAAAAGATTATAACAGAATCGTTTTGCAAAATCAACCCCAGAGATAGCTAACATAGCCTTATCAAATTCGTTGATGAGTTCTTTATCGTCAAGCACAAATGCATTGGGATTGAAATTGCCTTCACCCATGCGAGTAATCTTAAGTACGATAAGCAGGAAGTTTGGGAAATCGATAATTGGCTGAAACATGCTATTCTTGCTGTCGTCACCATCACCAACATTCTTAATAATAAGTGTCTCCGATGAATTGATTAACTCTCTAAGTATAGATGTTTTCGGTTCGGAATCATTAACTTCTGGTAGGTCATCAAAAGATTTGTCATAATACTTTAAATCCTTCAAATTATCCTCAAAGTAGGTTTTTACACCCGATTTTGTCTGGATGTATACATTCATTTCACTACATGCATCCCAAATGGCAGCAAACTTGGATTTGTCTCTTTCGTCATCAAGTTCATTCATCAACTTTGCTTTCACTATCTCATGTTTCTCCAATTGCTCACCACGCGAGTTCATCACCTCAAAATAGTGGTTCAGATCTACGTCTTTGGGAACATTATAATGAACGATGCGAACGTTGTCCAAAAGATATTTTACAAGCCTTTCTTTCTCGCTATCTTCAACAATCTCATCAATGGCCTGTTTCACATAATTATAGCCTGCAACTATTCCTGCTTCCAATTCGTTGGAGGTAAGGCCTTCATCCTTACCAATCATTTCAAGCGTCCTTATGGAACGTGTCCGAGCGCGATATGTCATCTTGTTCCTTACTTCCAGCTTCAGGGCTTTCAGTAATAAGAACAAAGTTGTCAGCCTTTGCTGACCATCTATTACCTCAAAGGTTTTATCGCCTTTGTCAAAACTTACAAGCGTTCCGATATGATATGCATCCTTTTTCTTTTTGTATGCATCCCAGACATCGCGCACCAATGCGGTTATTTCGTCTTTCTCCCAGGCATAGTTACGCTGGTAGATTGGAATTTCATAGGTGATGCCTTCATTGCTATTGAAAACACCATTTATCGACAATTCTTTGAGTGGAAATTTATTATCATTCATATCCTATTCGGTGTAAAAATTATGTATCTTAAAATAGTGGAGATAATACGAAAAAACATCGTTTCTGTTTTTCTCCTGTGCATCAATGTTTTCTGTATTTAGGTTTTTAGCTAACTTTCCTTTTGAGAGTGGTTTGATTCTGTCTGCCAATTCACTCAACAATATGGTTGGGGAAGCAGCTTCAGAGATACACTTGTAGAGATTGAAGGAATTTACAACTCCAGAATTGCCCATGACATAGTGCTGTGCCGATGCCCAACCAAGACTATAGTATTGGGCGCGAAGTGAATAGGCCCAAATGAAGTCTAATACTAAAAACTGCTCAAAGAGATCAAGGTCATTTTGTGTGGGTTTGTCTGGACAGAACCTGTCAACATACAATAATGCTGCCAAATCGAATAGCTTCCGAGTGATGCGATTACCAACACCATTGCGATTGTGGGGCAGGTTGAGTGTTTCTACAATCTCGTTGCCATTAACAAAATATCCCTCATATTTATTATTGTTCTGGATGTCCTTCAATATTTCAAAATAGTGATGGGTGTAGTCGAAGAAAGGCTTTCCTGCTACTATTGGAGCATCTAATTGGAAAGGATTCAAGTCGTGCATTCCTGAGACAAATGGCATAGCAGACCTGTTCACCATATCAGCGTATGCAAATGCTCCCTTGAAAAACTGGGCATACGGTGAATTATCGCGTTTGCTGACACCCTTGAACTTATCTATATTGTGCTCATTAAGTTCCCAGGCATAATTGCCACGCAACCATTCCCTAACACGGAAAAGATATTCTCCAAAGAGATTTGCCAGTTCATTCTGCTTCTCTTTTTCCCAACGCTTTACAATTTTCTCCGTCTCTTCAACTCCAACGTCACCCATTTCACGAAGATGATACGCCTTCAGCAAGTCGTGTGGATAGAGTTTCTTCCCTCGTGCATTCTGAGAATCGAAAAACTGGAATGCCTCCGAGATGTCGTTTGTAATCACAACAATGAGTTCGCATTGTTTCTCAATATATTCACGCAAGTCTTTCACATTGCGGTCATTTCTTAACTCTTCCTTTTTTGCCTTAGAAGAATCTTTGGCGCGTGTATCTATCATCGCATCCCTTCTGCGTGCGAAAGCCCTATAGTTATTGGCCACATTTTGTCGTGTAAAAGGATTGTCTGTAACTTGATTGTTCAAAAACTCAATATTCTTTTCTTCCAAAAGCGCTGAAAGCAAAAGGGCAAATGTGGTGACACGCTGCTGACCATCCACAATGTTGTAGATATTATCCCTGTCATGATGAAGAATTAGTGTCCCCACCCGATACACCTCTTTGTTACTATTCTTGGCCTCAATGATGTCATCAAGTAATTGAACAGCATTCTTGGCAGTCCACTTGTAGGGCCGTTGATAGTTAGGGATTACCAACTTTATGTCTTTGAGAGAATCCCCAACGTTTACTCTCGATATTTCCCCATGTAATAGCAGTTCGCCTATTTTGGCTATGCCAAGTTTTAGGTTTGGATTGTTGCTCATATCGCTGATTTGTTTTTATATGCCTAATAATTTGAGCACAAAGATACAAAAAGAATTTCAAAAGCAGTCATTATCATCCTTTGTGATAACATCTTTTAGTCCTTCTGTCATTATTGCCCACATGCCTTATTGTTAGGGTGGTCATTGTAACAGATGCTACTCTATTTATGGAATGTATTTGGTATTTCCTCTTTTGTAGGATTATGATCAAATACTGTTTCCATATTGTTTTTTTAAGAAGCCATTTTGGATAGTTTTGCTGAGAAGTGTTCCAAGGAACAACTCATTCTGGCTAACACCCAGTACTCAGTTTTTCTACAAATGATATCACTTGCTTCCTCAAACCTATACCAAGATGGCTGTAAAGAAGAAGGTTCCTCCCAATATGGCTCGTAGTCAAACCGTTATATCGGGAGTTGCCTTCTTATCTCAATCTATCTATTAACTCTTTCAATCTTTCATAGCCATCCTTATACGACACATACTTATAATATAGCCAGTCCAGCCCTTTGATAAACTCATTGTTGTCATTAATAAAGTTCAATCCTTCTTGCATTTCTTTGCGCATCGCCTTTGTTGCAGGCATATAAGTCAGGCCATAATAGAGTTTGCCCTTTTCAATTTGAATCCGGATGGCAATAGCTTCAAGGATATCGTTATAAGGGATAGTGACACCTGTATAGATGATATTATTAGGGCGGATATCCTCGATCTTTTTGAGGTCAGGGAAATCCATAGACAATTGTTCGCTCCACTCCGTCATTACCTCGCTGGCATAATTATTCCGAATGCGCTCCAGATGACTGACGCAATCAGTAATCTCTTTCAGCCTGCCATTTATCAACTCAATGTTAAAGCTCTTTTTATCTGCCACCAGACCCAATTGCCTATGTATGTACTCGTCTACATATCCCATTGTCTTTTCTCCTCCATTGTTTATTCCTTCATATAGTTGATGAACATCGTTGACTGCACTCGTTTTGGCACGATTGATGACGGTGGTCTCTTCCATGGGTGCCCCCATCGTCCAGTACTTGTAATCATCAATATAGAGATAGGGGTGATTGTACTTCCCCCAACGTTCTTTCACGCCATGCTTACGTTGCATACTGACGAAATACTCGAATTCCTCCGTTGTCAGAGGGCACTTGTCTTTCACAATATATTCATGCGGTGCAAATGGCATCGTCTTTGCAAACCTCCACTTGCAGCGAGCTATCATCAAGCGCAGTTCGTCGGTGCTTAATTCCTTACTCTTCATAATAAATTGTCTCAAATTTTGATGTGTCTACAACAAACAATAACAAATCTGATTTACCCATATTGGTGATTTGGAACCAAGCTTTTTGCGGAGCCTCAAGTTCTTTTTCTTTTCTGTTACATCTAGCTGTGGCTGACTGGTATATCGTAAGATCATTCTTATCTTTGAATTGTTGCCATGACTGCTTTTTCTTCTCAACTCGCTCATATCTCCAGAATTCAGATTCTATACAGCACTTCCCTCTAATAACAGTAAAACAGCAATAATCATCTACAACATCTATTATGCCAGTTACACATCCCTTGGGTATTCTCCACAATTGTAGTGGTTTAACTTTATAATAAAAGCAAAGCTTATTATCTCTGCCTATATACTGATAGCGTCTTGTCTCTATAAACTCTCGAACGAGATACCTTTGATTATTTCCTTTGTCAATTACCACTTCCTCAACATTTGCAAAAGAAGAAAGAAGATTCTCCTTTTTGCGATAAATGGATGAGAGATCGTAGGGACATCCCATCCTACGCCCACCTCTTATAGCACTGTCTTCAATATATCCATTAGCTCTGGCCATTCTGCTAAACAGTTCGTCAAGTGTAAAACCTTGCTCTATACCAGGTTGCCATATGCCATCCTCAAAATTCCATTTTATATGATCATGTAGGAATGTTCCATCTTCTAATCTTATATCTGCTATTTTGTACCCAGTTATGAAATAATCTTCATGGGGTTTGCTTTCAACCCATTCAGATTGTAGTGCAATAGTAAACAAATCCATAACAGACAACTCTGAATTATCTGGTAATGAATGAAGTTTTTCCATCATCAGTCTTGCGATAAAACGCAACTCTTTCTTATTGAAAATCCACGGTTCCATTTATGGGCCTTTTTTTTACTTTTTGAACAGGAATTATTTCCCACCCCATGCATTCTACTATAATTGAGGCAACACTAGTACCAGTCTGACTCCAGATCATTCTTCAGCATCGGGTCGAGGTACTTCGGTGGACCGACATCCAAAATGACTGTGCAAAGATAACGGGAGATTGTTTCAAATCGTGGAACAGTCTCAAAGTTTCTTCATTTTCTATAGCGATTAATGGCATTTTGGTGCCATTCAACTATCTCGTCTGCCAATGACTGAGGCTCCAGAACCTCTATCCATTGACCACGAGACATCAATTGCGCCTTGAACTCGGATGTGGGACGGAGCCTTAGTTCAAAGTCCGAATAATCGTCTGTGCTGTTGATTTCCCGTTGAGTATGGTGTAAAGGCAAATTCCGTAGATAGTAAGGTTCATAGCCAAAGGCTCGAATGACGATACGCTCCACCTCAACATTCTCAGCCACTACAATGCCATAACTGTCGCTAAAATAATCTGCTGCATCGAAGTCCTCGTCTATTTTGAACTTCTGTCCGAGAATCTCAACACTTTCTATACGGTCAAACGCATACACACTTCTCAAACCACTTTCGAAGCTTGCAACAAGATACCAACGCAGACGGAACAACTTCACGAAATAAGGAGCCAGTTTGTATGTGCCATTCTCAGGCGAGCCATAGCAACGATAGGTCAGGGATATCATACGGTTCCCTTTCATTGCCTTGATAACCTGCTGAAGTTTTTCACCGCCAGAAGGTACATGCTCTAACAATATACGATTGTGCAGACTTTGGCTTTCCTCCACCATATTGCCCACACTCAATGTCGAGAGCATCCAGTTCTGAATGGAATCCTCACGCAGCACGTATTCGTTACATATATAATACTTGTTGCCGTTCTTCTTGTCACAATCGATATATAAGCCAAACATTTCTTCGATAGCAATCCTATTTCGGTGGAAGGTTGTGCGCGAGAGAGAAATACCCTCGCTCATTTCTGTCTGTAGCCACTTCTCGTTAATCTCTGCGAGCGTAATGCTTCTGGCTTGATAGATGGTGTTCACCAGCCAGATGTATTCTTTGAACTTTGTATATGTATTCATAGGCAGTAGCAATTTTGCCACAAATATACACAAAAATATCGAAGACTATCCATCTATGCAGGAAAAACAAATAAAAAACAGAAAATAAACCTGATTATTTTGCCATGCCCTCAACTTTTCGTACTTTCGCTTGTAATTGTAAAAGAAAAACGTGATTTTCTTTTGCATTTTGCTCGCTTATTCGTATCTTTGCATTTAATTAGACGCAAGTAAAGATTTAAAACGAAATGGATATTACTGAACGATTCCTAAATTACACCAAGTTTGATACACAGTCAGCAGAGGAAAGCGACAGTGTACCGAGTACCAGTAAACAACTGATTTTCGCAGAATACCTGAAGAAAGAACTCGTACGGGAAGGTTTTGACGATGTGGAACTGGACGAGAAAGGTTATCTCTACGCCACGTTGAAGG
>Ga0247608_10002081_pt1 | contig 25999 bp, 18 predicted proteins | sample 176DNAGHGlowgp2_FD_193490 | JGI IMG/M metagenome (GOLD analysis project Ga0247608, IMG submission 193490) | Sheep rumen microbial communities from Palmerston North, Manawatu-Wanganui, New Zealand - 1766 DNA GHGlow gp2 | ecosystem: Host-associated > Mammals > Digestive system > Stomach > Rumen ... | reverse complement strand
TCCCCCGTGCTATTTTTACACTATATCCAAATTTTTTTGTTTGTCAAAATATTTTTTTAGGGGCTATATTTTTTTCATGATCACAATCAAAGAAATTGCGAAACAATTAAATATGAGCACCACCACAGTATCCAACGTCATTCACGGCAAGACCGGAGAGGTGTCTGATGCAACAATAAAAATTGTTGAGGACTACCTGAAAAAAGTTGATTATGTTCCAAACATCAACGCAAGAAATCTTGCTCAGAATGAATCCAAGATAATAGGTGTTGCACTCAAAGCAAGAGCAGACAAGTATGAAAATCTTTTAATGGATCCGTTCGTCTCGGAACTGATAGGCGGCATAGAGGAATCAATTCGAAAAGCGGGATACTTCATGATGCTGTATATCTCAAGAGATACCGACGAGATCATGAGACATGTATCCACTTGGAATGTTGATGGTCTTCTGCTATTCGGTATGCTAAACGATGACGGAATAAGAGTCAGTGAAAGGTACAAAAAGCCGATTGTCTGCATAGACACTTACAGCATTGAAGGTCTAAAGCACTTTATCAATGTGGGACTTGATGACGAAAAGGGAACTTTCGAGATGGTAAATTACATGATCAGCCTTGGTCATAAAAAAATCGCCTTCTTGTCAGATAACCTTAACGGTGTAGACTATGCAAGATTTTCAGGATACAAGAGAGCTCTGTCAGAGGCCGGCATTGAGTTTCAGGAGGACTGGTTTTTGAAGATCAATCCCAGAAGCAAAGAAGTTCAGGCGTCTCTTGAAGATATCTGCAAAAAGATCACCGGCTTTGATGCAGTTATGTGCGTATCTGATCTGTATGCCGTTCAGCTTATCAGTTCTCTCAACGACAGAGGAATCAGAGTTCCTGAAGATGTATCTGTCGCAGGATTTGACGACACACTTCTTGGTCAGCTCCACAGACCAGCTCTCACAACCGTTCATCAGGACGTAAAAGGAAAAGGCATCGTAGCCACTGAGACTCTGCTGAAATGTATCCGTGGAGAAAAGACTCCAAAACAGATACAGATCCCAACAAAACTCGTCATAAGAGACACTGTTATGGACAAAAGGTAATACAAAAAATATATAAAAAACTATTTTAATGAGCAACTTGCACAACACAGGCAGGTTGCTCTTTTTCATGAAAACTTAATTTTCAGTTTACCTGTCCGCCCAGGATCTGCCTGCTATTTCAGCAGCTTTTATAAACCTCGTTCACCTCCAAAATTTATGCATTTTTAATAATTCCGTCAGCTCAGTATTTATCAGCTTTTGCGCATAAGGCGAAAACAAGTATATGATTTTTTTGTAAAAATAGCTTGAAAATGTTTTCTTTACGTGCTATTTTGAACTTAGCATAAAACTTATGCGCAAAAGTAACCGCTAATCAATTGGTTTGATTAGCAAAGTGCACAAAAGGAGGGTAACATGAAAAAGAAAGCATTATCTATTCTTCTTGCCGGAACAATGGTTCTTAGCATGACAGCATGCGGCGAATCAACCGGCGCAGACACAGCATCTGACACAGCTGAGTCTACAGCAGCAGAGTCAACAGAAGAAGCTGCTGAAGAGACAACAGAAGAAGCAACAGAAGAAACAACTGAAGCAACTGAGGAAACAGCTGATGCAGCTACAGAGGCAGCTCCTCAGGATGCAATCCGTCTTCTTAACGGTAAGCCTGAAATTGATTCACAGCTTCAGGAACTTGCTGCAAAGTACAAGGAAGAGACAGGAAACGAAGTTACTATCGAGACTATCGGTGGTGACACAAGTGCCGGTGATGAGCTTAAGAAAATGTTCCAGGCTGACAACATGCCTGACATCTTCGTTATCGAAGCCAACCAGGCTGCTACTTGGGACGGAATGCTTGCAGATCTTTCAGGTGAGCAGTGGACAGAAGATACAGATTTCGAACTCGTAGACGATGCAATGGGAACAATCGGCTTCCCTTACACAGTTGAGGCTACAGCTCTTGCATACAACGCAGACATCCTTGAGGCTGCCGGTGTTGATCCTTCAACTCTTACAAGCCCTGATGCTTGGCAGACAGCAGTTGAGACTCTTGACAGCAAGAAGGATGAGCTTGGTCTTACAGCTGTATTTGGTTGGTGTGCTGAACCTGCTAACCTTGGCTGGTCTTCAGGTACACACGTATTTGGTCAGTATCTTGATGCAGGTCTTGCACAGGATGACACAACTTATCTTGATCTCCTCAACGACGGCGGTCAGATTGATGAAGAGAGAATGGCAAACTTTGCTAAGTTCATCGGTATGATGAATGAGTATTCAGATCCCGATCTCCTTGTAGACGGTACATATGACAACCAGGTTGCAGGTTTCGCTGCTGGTAAGTATGCATTCGTTACTCAGGGTAACTGGATTAACGCAACTGTAACAGCTTCTAGCGATTACACAGGATTTGCAATGGGATTTGCTCCTTATGCATTCGAAGATGGCATTGATACAATCATCGCTGGTCCTCCGAGCTACTGGACAGTATATTCAGAGGGTAAGGTTGATGCTGCTAAGGCATTCCTTCAGTGGGTATCAGAGGATTCAGCTCAGGACATCCTTGTAAACAAGGCTGGTCTCATCTCACCTTTCAATGATTGTTCATACGCAGCTGCTGATCCTTTCTATGCAAGCATCAAGAGCTACATGGATGCAGGCAAGACTTCAGGATGGCATACAATGCTTAAGAAGGACGGTCTTCAGAACGTAACATGTCAGGTATTCGCTGACTATGCTATGGGCAAGCTTGATGCTGACAGCTTTGTAACAACAATGGCTCAGGTTATTTCAAGCTACTACGCTAACTAATAATTTTTTTGAGGGGCAGGGCAAAATGCTCTGCCTCTTTTCTTCTATATATATTATAGAAGGAATAGAGGTTTTCTTAATAATTATATGGGGCAACAAATTACAGGCTTCCTGAAGGTAAAGGAGATTACAGTATGAAAACACCATCTGCTACAAAAAAAGCATTTTCATTCCTTTGTCTGATTGCCGGTCTTGTGCTTGTCATATGGTCTCTGGCATTAGATATCATGAAATCTGATGCATCATTTCGCGGAGCCACTTTGATAATCGGAGTAGTTGCGATCGTTGCAGGTCTTTACTACTTTCCTACTCTTAAGCACCACCGTGCGATCATCAATATTCTTTTCCTGTTTCCGCTGCTTTTTGCATTCGCGGTTACAGTAATCATTCCACTTGTTCTTGGTATCGGTTATTCATTTACCGATTGGAACGGTATCAGAATGAAAAACGTTGTTGGCTTAGCCAACTATATAAGAATGTTTAAGCAGCCCAGCTTTCTTTGGTCAATTCTTATCACATTCTTATTCGTAGTATTTAATATGATCCTCGTAAACCTTGTCGCTTTTCTTCTTGCACTTTTGTGCACATCAAGAATCAAGGGTCTTGGATTCTTCAGAGCAGCTTACTTTTTGCCGAACCTTATCGGCGGTATCGTACTTGGCTATATTTGGCAGTTCATTTTCAGTAATGTAATAACTAATCTTACAGGCGCCAAGTACTCTATGTTATCGGACACAAAGACAGCATTCATTGCTATCATTATCGTATATATTTGGCAGTATGCAGGTTACATAATGCTCATCTACATCACAGGTCTTAACACTATTCCCGGTGATGTCCTTGAAGCATCAGCAATTGACGGAGCTAATCCTCTACAGACTCTGTTTGAGATAAAGATCCCTATGATTGCTCCTACAATTACAATCTGCACATTCCTTACACTTACAAGTGCATTCAAGCAGTTTGATGTAAACCTTGCACTTACAAACGGTACCGGTTCTGTAGCAAGTTTCCTCGGTTCATACCTGACAAATGGTACAGAAATGCTTGCTCTTAACATCTACAGTACAGCAGTAGTTAACAACGAATATGCATTTGGTGAAGCAAAAGCCGTTCTGTTCTTTATCATTCTGGCTTGCGTTTCAATCCTACAGGTTCGCATATCTAATAAGAAGGAGGTGGAATTATAATGCATACAAAAGAAAAAACATCCAATGTCGTTATAAGATTTATAATTGCAATTGTAATCGCCGCTTATGTATTATTCCCTTTCTTTATAGTACTTGTTAACTCATTTAAGGTTTCAAACGACATTACTTCCAATCCTATAGGTTTTAACGGAGCTTCATTCCCGCAGCTCATCCAGAACCTTAAGGATGTTATCACAAATACACACTTCCTGTTCTGGCAGGCATTTGGCTATTCAGCACTTATAACCGTGCTTTCACTTGTACTTCTTGCACTGTTCGGATCCATGGCAGCATGGGTAATCTGCAGAAACAAGACAGTATGGTCAAATGTGATTTACTTTACATTCATCGCATCAATGATCATTCCTTTCCAGGTAGTTATGCTTCCTCTTATCTCTACCTTCAGAGATGTAGGAAAATTCATCGGAATACCGATGCTTCAGTCAGTACCCGGCATCGTATTTGCTTACCTCGGATTTGGTGGTGCTATGACAGTTTTCATTCTTGTTGGATTTATTAAGGGAATTCCTTATGACTTGGAAGAAGCAGCATCTATCGATGGTTGCACACCCGAGCAGGTATTCTTCAAGGTTATCTTCCCTCTCCTCACACCGGTTATCACAACTGTTACAATTCTTAATGGTATGTGGATTTGGAATGACTACCTTCTTCCTTCAATGATGCTTGGTCAGAATGGTGCAGTAAAGACACTTCCTGTCGCAGTTCAGGCTTTTGTAGGCTCTTATGTAAAGCAGTGGAACCTCATTCTTACAGCTGCACTGCTTGCTATAGTTCCTATGATCATCCTCTTCCTCATCGCTCAGAAGCAGATCATGGAAGGTATGATCGAGGGTGCTGTAAAGGGCTGATAAAAAGAAAATATTTAAAATGCCTTTCCATTAAACAGGCGCCGGATAAAAATATCCGACGCCTGTTTTTTACTGTTCTATGAATTTAAGTATTCAATCTTCACGCACATATTGTGAGAAGTAATTAATTAAGTTTCTGTGCAAGTTCCTCATAGGTAAGATGCTCAGCACCGGGAGTTGAGTTCCATGTATTTTCTGATCTAAAGTCATACTCTCCATCTGCCAGCATGAGGTCATCTAAAAAGAAATTGTTGTAGTCATCTTCCCCGAGATATTCCTTGAATATATTTATGTATTCATCTCTGCTTATGTTTGCATCATTACTCTTGAACTTCTCATCTCCCAAAAGGCCTTTTGCTGTCCATGACAGGCTGTTTAAAAGTACCGGTTTTTTCGAATCAGGGTCAATGCTATAGAAATAACTCTCTGAGCTTTTGCCATCTTTTGGTATCTCATATCTTATAAACAGATTCTTATCCTTATATAATGCAGCATAAGAATTAATGTCCGTTGAATTATTGATATCATTTGAAGACTCGAATATAGTCTGTTTCTCTGTTACAGTGCCACCTGCAAAGCTTATGTAGTAAGCCGCTCTTCCGGCAATATCATGCATGATCAGTTCAGGTATCCCGTCCTTATCGACATCCATCATTGAAAATCTGGCAAGGTCTGAATTATATCCCGCAAAGATTTCAGCACACTCACTCTTAAAGCTCTCTGCTGCTCCAAGCATTCCTTCCTTATAAGCTGCACTTGAAACAACCTCCTCAGGTGTCATAGCCTGCGCGGGCTCTGTAGGCTCTGCCTCAGAAGAATCATTGAGATTACTTGTACCATCCCCTCCAACCTCTAAATCAGTTCCTGCACTTGTTTCATCAGTTGTTTGTTCATAATTGCTTTCTAATGCTTCCCCTGTTTGTTCTACAGCCCCCTTTGTTTCACTCTCAGAAGGAGTCGCAGTCTTATTCTTTTTACTTGTCAAAAAGATTCCCACTGCCAGAAATAGTATGAGCAAACTCACAAAACATATTGTAATAAGCCTATTATTCTTTGATCTTTTCATCATCTATACTCCCAGCCTTCCTGCTCTACCATCGCTCTTATCTCTTCAACATGCGCATCCCATGACTCATATCCTGCCTGGCCTCTTCTGTCCGGAATAAGCTCATCACCATATCTGTTTTTCAGATCCTGTCCAAGATACGAGGCAAACTGAGTGCTGCCATAGTAATTCAGGTGTGCACTTCCATCAGCAAAGTGAGTTCCTCCTTCAAAGTCGATTCCTGTATCTGCAAGATGCCTGAAAGTATAATCAAAAAAGACATTATTATTACCATTTGCATTTATTTGTGCTATGTACTGCTCAAGCCAGTTATATCTGACGTCTTCTTCCTGAGTAACACCGGGCTCTCTTACAGTATTCACTTTGTAGGGAATAACCGTAAGATACAGCTTTATGCCATGTTCACCGGTATAATCAATTATTTTATTTAGATACTCAACCGACTTATCAGAAGGCGGTACCGCCTCGGTCGAGCTTATTACCGGAGTTTCAAGGGCCGCTGCCTTAAAAGAGGGAGTATAGCCTTTATATGCACTGTAGTCTTTTTTCCAGCTTTCTTTAAGCTTTGTATTCAGATCATCATTAGAACCCGTAGCATAGGATGGCGCATATTTATTTATAAGATCTGCATTTCCGTCAAATATCACGTTAACAAGCTCTCTCTTATTTAATGAAAACTTGAGTCCGCTTAATGCATCTTCTGCAAAATAATACTTATCGTTGTAATCATCGCCATAAGCTGCAGGCGCAAAAAAATCCAGAACCACAACCTTGGGATTCTGATATTTGCATATCTCCCTTAGATAATAATATGAAGTCCAGATAGCCTGTTCAGCAGTTGAGTAGTCATAAGCAGCAATGCCATAATCATTCCAAAGCTTTGCAGTATTTATTCCATAATTCACATGACTTGAGCCAAGCATAACAACATCAATAGTGTTTTCAGGCTGGCAGTACATATAAAGGCCCTGCCTTATTCCGCCATTTGGTCTGTCAAACATAAGGCTCGTATCAATGCTTGCCGCATTAAACAAAGCAACAACAGACATTGTCATAGCAATAATATTTTTCAGAAACACGTTCATCTCCTCCTTAGAATATCTCCCTTTGTAATTATTAGATAAAAAAAGTCAGACCGATTTTCCATAAAACAAAAAACCACCCGGTGGATTCCTCCTGCCGGATGGTCACAGTTATATATTTTAGCAGATAAGCTTCTTATTTTATACCACTTATAGCAATAGACTCGATAATAACTCTCTGGAAAAGGAAGAACAAAACGAGAGTCGGGAGCATTGCAATTACAGATGCCGCCATGATAAGAGCATAATCGCTTTGGATTGCATAGTAGTGGTTGAAGGATCTGATGACAACCTGCAATGTCCAGAGCTTTTCACTTCTAAGGAAAATAGTGGGAGCAAGGTAATCATTCCAGATTCCCATAAACCACAGCATAAGCTGTGTTCCTAGTGCGCCCTTCATAAGCGGAAGAAAGATCTTGTAGTAAATCCTAAAGTAATTACATCCGTCTATTTTAGCAGCATCCATAAGGTCTGAAGGGATGCTGTAGAGGTTCTGTCTAAGGAAAAAGATCATGCCGACATTTCCAAAGCAGCCGGGGATAATAAGCGGCGCAAGTGAATTAGTCCATCCTAGCTTTGTGAAAAGAACATACTGAGGGATCATTACAACCGCAAAAGGAATCATGATCGTTGCAAGCAGCGCGAGGAAGAGAATATTCTTACCTCTGAAATTCATCTTTGCAAAAGCAAAGGCTGCAAGTGAAGATGTAAATCCACCTATTAATAGTACTGGTATTTCAACACATACAGTATTGATAACACCACTTATGAACTGGCCCTTTGCAAGCACCTGTGAGTACTTTCCTATAAGTATAGGATTGGGAAACAGTGTAAGTTTTCCTGAAAGGATCTGGTTTTTGGTCATGAATGAAGTAGCAACCATATAAACCAGCGGGAATACCATTGTTAGAGCAAATAAGAAAAGAAGTATAAACACAATGACATTCATCACTTTCTCTTTTTGAGATGTGACACGGTCGTTTGTATAATCTTTACTATTTGATTTTGCCTTTATAGCAAGTTCCATTTTCACACCTCCTTAATCTATAGTTTTAACCCATTTATCCTGCCCCCAGAAATTGATAGCAGTGATAATGAATATAATGATCGCAAGAATTACAGCTACTGCACTACCATAGCCGAGCTGACCATTGGTAAATGCTTTTTCAAACAAGTAAAATACTACTGTTGCGGAGCTATAGTTTGGTCCGCCTGAAGGTGTCATAACCTGAACTTCTACAAACACCTGGAAACCGCCGATAAGCGACGTAATAAGTACATAGAATGTAACGGGTGAAAGAAGCGGCAATGTGATATTTCTGAATTTCTGCCATCCGTTTGCACCATCGATCATTGCAGCTTCATAATAATCTCTCGGGATATTCTGAAGACCTGCGAGATAGAGGATAACAGTTCCGCCAAGACCCTTCCATACCATAAATATGATCATGGATACTTTTACCATGGTCTCATCTCCCAGCCAGTTAGGACCGTGGAGACCTGTGATCGCTTTATAGATGCCGTTCAAAAGGCCGTAATCATAGTTGAAAACCCATGCCCACAAAATTGAAACAGCAACCAACGAAGATACAACCGGAACATAGTACATGGTAGTCAAAACTCTTCTTCCCGGTATTTTACGATTAAGTCCCATTGCGATGAGCATTCCCAGGATCATTCCGATCGGAATACCTATCATATAGATAATTGTAGTTCCCATTGCCTTCCAGAACTTAGCATCTGCCAGAATCTTGGCATAGTTTCTAAGTCCAACAATGTTACCCCATAATGAATTGATTCCTGTCCATTTGCTTGTGCTGGCAATAAGAGCAAAAACTATAGGATATGCCATAAAAAGCATGAAACCTACAAAAGGCGCTGCTATAAACAGCCATGCCCATCTCTCTTCTCTTTTTGCCATCGCAGACATACGAACCTTAACTTTTTTTGATGCCATAATACCTGCTCCCTGATTTATTGCGTATATAATAAGTAGCCTTTTTTAAAACAGGTCCCTCCGCGGGCGAAGGGACCTACGATAATAGTCTTTATTTCTGATTATTTTGTTGCAGAATTCTGAAGTTCTATAGCTTCATCAAGTGCTGCCTGCATCTCAGGCTCAACCTGCTGTAAGTACTCTTCTACAGTGATGTCGCCGTTCTTGATGTTGAATACACCAGACCAGAAAGGTGTGAACCACTCACCATTGTATGTGTAGTCTGTTTCCTGAAGAGCTGCCTCGTAATTGTCATTGCCATCGAAGTAACCAAAGATTACATCTACGTTTGAAGCATAAGGAACTGTGCCGTTATTTACTGCATCCTTAAATTCTCCATAAGCAAGGTCTACGATATTAGGAAGCTGGATAGACTCGCCTGTTGTGATACCTGAAACTGCTCTCTGACCATCTTCATCAGTTGAAAGCTTAGCAACAAGCTGTGCTGCAAGATCAGGATTCTCTGATGTAGCTGATACGCAGTAACCAACTGAACCCATCCATGTGTGTGATCTGCCGTCACCTGAAGGTCCTACAGGCCATCCGCAGAGATCCCATTCATAAGGGAATGTAGCATCATCCATAAATGCTGCAACGTCCCATGTACCGCAAGCATAGAATGCAACCTGACCGTCAAGCCATCTCTGATATCCGCCAAGAGCTGTATCCTGCTCAACTGAAGGTGTAAGACCATTCTTTGTAAGGTCTGTGTAGAATGTAAGAGCTTCTTTAAGAGGCTCGTTGTTAGCAACATTAACCTTTGTCATATCATCGTTAAGGAATTTAACGCCATTTGAGTAAAGGAAAGGAGTCATACCAAACTGATCTGCATTTGCAACACCCCACTGATCGATCTCACCGTCGCCATCCTTATCAATTGTAAGCTTTTTGCAAACTTCAACGAACTCATCGTATGTATAAGGCTTGTTAGGATCGGGATAATCAAGTCCTGCTGCATCAAAGAGATCCTTGTTGTATGCAAATGCAAAACATGAAAGATCCTTAGGCAGTGCGTAGATTGAACCTTCACCAACATTTGTTCCGTCATAGCGGTAGATTGTCTGTGTTGTTCCCCATACTTTGCTGATTGTGTCTGCATCAACATAATCATCAAGAGGAATGATATAACCGTTATCTACATAAGAACGAACTGCTGCAGGTCCTACATAAAATACATCAGGCATATCATTTGCAGTCATGTTAGCGATCATCTTCTGATTGTATTCATCCTGGGTTGTGATCTCGAATACAACCTCACCAACCTCAGACTTGTGCTCTTCTACGAATTCCTTAACGAGCTGTTCGTAGATTTTTTTCTCATGCTCCTGCATGTAAAGGAATACATGAAGGTTCTTATCGCCTTCTCCTGTAAGAGAAGTAGCTGAATTTCCGTCTGTTTCTTCTGTAGCTTCAGCAGTCTCTTCTGTTGCAGCCTCGCCATCAGCTGTTTCCTCTGTAGCTACTTCTGTATCTGCAGTAGCCTCGCCTGCTTCTTCTACTGTAGTTGTTGCACAACCTGCTACAGTACTAAGACCCATTATGCTGGCCATTGCAATACCTAAAAATCTTTTTCTCATAGCAAATCCTCCTAAAAATTTGAATGAAATGATTGTTTATATAGCAATTTTAACAATGACATTTTAGTGCGTCAATAATTATTTTAGTTTTTTCTTAACTATTTTATATTTTTGTCATTTTTCATAAATTCTTAAATTACTTTTTGTTGAAGTGAACCAAAGGGATCAGTCAAGGTATCTTACAGCCCAAATTGTCTCATTATTTGAGCCTACAGTGGATATACATCTTGTGTTATTGCCTGCTTCGTCCACCATGTCGACTATTACTCCGCTATAGGTATCGCCATCAATTGTGATCGTTATATATGGTTTATCTGCAGAAAGTTCATAGGTTCCTTCCGCATCGCTTCCGGTAATCTTGCCGCCTGCGAATGTAACTTCAGTATACTTTTGAACAACATTGCTCACATCACGTCCGTGGTTTAAAAGATAGTATGTGCCTGCAATCTCATCTTCAGTGTATGCACCATCCCTCAATTCCTCCCCGGACAGCTCAAACACCGAAGCTGTAAACCAGTCATCCTCAGTAAGGAAAAGCTTATGTACTCTTGGTTCATGGAACTCAGCACCGTCATCAAATCTCTGATGGTAAGTAATATAGTATTCACCGTTTTTATCCTTAAATACAGACTGACCACCGGGGGCCATATATGTCACTGACAAGCTGGGAAGTGTGTAATTTCCCATCATTTTAAGTCCGTAGCTCATATAGTCTTCCTCATCAGATAATGTCTGTCCTTTTGGATCAACGTAAGGCCCTGTCGGATTCTTACTCCTAAACTGCCTTATCTGATATCCTCCATCACTGGTAAGTCCGCCATAGGATACAAATAGGTAGTAATAGCCATTTTCCTCACAATACTCGATAAAAGGCCCCTCAATTGCATGTTGGCCGCCTCCGATCAGCTTGTAGCCATAATACGGATCTACTCCGTTCTCCTCATCAGCCTCAGGAAAAATAGGAAGCCCGGTTGCAGGATCAAGCTCTAATAAAAATATTCCGCCTGACCATGATCCATATACCATCCACATTCTGTTGTCAGCATCTGTAAAAACAGCAGGATCAATGCAGTTAGGCCATTTTGTATTATCATAGCTGCCGTATTTTAGATATCTTGAAATATCAGCATCAGCCCCAAGAACATCATAAATATTGGTTTCTGAAGCCGTGGTCTTGGTAAATCCTGAATATAAAATAGTATCCGTGTATGTATATTTGCCCTGCGGAGTATCAGAAACAGCCATGCACAGATTTGACTTGATATAAGAGGATGTAGTGCAGAAATACATCACATATTTCTTCATCACTTCGTTGTAAAAAATATTTGAAGCCCATACAGAATAGCCGCCCTCTTCATTTTTTCCGACATAGGAAAAAGCCGGAAGATCCCCCGAAAACAAATTGTCAAACATATTATTTCCGTTGGCAATATAGCTCCAATCAAGCAGATTGTCCGACTGTGCAAGCACCTGATGGCTGCCTGTCATGTAATATTTTCCATCCTCTGCCAAGATTATCTGCGGATCATGGCAGCAGACTTCATTCTTATATACACCTGTCTTAATATCCACTTTATCCTCCCCTGAAGCTGTTTTGTCAGCACTTTCTTCCGACTCCTGAATGGTATCGGTTGTAATCTCCCCCTCATCTGCAATATTTCCTGCACTCTTGCCCTGTGCACAGCCGGTCAGCAAGCATACCGCCACCGCAGTACAGAGCGTCTGTCCAAGCCGCCTCTCCAAATGTCTTTTTTTCATTGCTATACACCTTTCGCATCAATCTATTTTATTTATTGCTTAATTATTTTATTTTCTTCTAAATTTTATATTATCCAAAAAGCCTTTGCAAGATTCTGCTAAGGGCAATTATTAACAAATCCAAGGCAATATTTTTGTGCAAACGTAAAAAAAGAAGAGCGTATCGGCAAAATACGCTCTCCTCTAAATCCTGACTTATTCAATTATCATTCTCTGGCAAACATCTTTTCAAGGTCCTTGGTCTTTATAAGCTTTATTGACTTAAATACCATACCTGCCTGTCCAAAGTAGAACTTCACATAGAAGTTGAAGCTAAATGAAGGATTGAGTTCCACTTCTATAGTCTGATACTCGGTGTCCATACCTGTAAGAGTAACTGTGCGGATCAGGTTGTTATCCTGGAAAATCGACATGGGCACCTGTGCCATCTTAGGCTGTCCCTCAGTCTTTACAACCATCTCAAGCTTTAGCTGGCATCTCTTTGGAGTAGTAAGTACAAAGTTAGTTGACTTACCCTTCTCACAGGAAAGAAGCGAAGGATCTATCTCGGTCACATCTTTTTCAACAACAAGTTCATTAAGATCAAGAAGGTCTGCATCTTCAGAAGAAATTGCTTCCTTAAGCTCCTTATCAAGTTCTGACTCCTCGCCAAGCATATGCTTGTAAACAGGTGCTTTGAGCAGGAATCTGCAGATATTATCTGCACTTCTTACCAGTTCACCTCTGGTAAGATTCTTAAGTTTCAGCTGAGAATCCAGGTTATCGTTGTTGGAATTATCTGCAGCAGAGGCATTTACCATGTTAAGATCGTTCTGCGCACGTACCTGCGCTGCAACGTTGTGGTAGCTGCCCTTCTGGTCTGCAAAATCATTGCCCATTGCCCACCAGTCTGTCATTACAATTCCGTCGAATCCCCACTCGCCCCTAAGTATTGTGGTAAGAAGGTCATAACTACTTGAAGTGTAAATGCCGTTTACAGGTCCATAGGTACTCATGATTGCACGGGCATTACCTTCTTTAACTGCAATTTCAAATCCTTTGAGATAGATTTCTCTAAGCGCTCTCTCTGATGCAACAGAGTTAACATGGTGACGGTTGAACTCCTGAGTATTTCCTGCAAAATGCTTGATAACACCGGTAACATCATATTTATGCATACCACGAAGCTGTGCGGAAACCATCTTACCTGTAAGGATGGGATCCTCAGAAAAGTACTCAAAATTTCTTCCGTTAAGAGGGCTTCTGTGAATGTTCATACCGGGTCCAAGAAGAGCATCTATGCGGTTTTTCCTGAGGTCAAGAGCTTCCCAGGTAAAGAGCTCTTCATTTATAGACTCATCAAAAGTACATGCAAGGCAGGTTCCGTTGGGAAGTGAAAATGCATGTGTTCCACAGTCCATACGAATTCCGCTAGGTCCGTCGGAGCAGCCTGCTACAGGGATTCCAAGTTTTACAAGATTATCTGTAACACCTCCAAATGCTCCGGCTACTCCGGGAGTAACCTTGGGAGAACACATTCCCTCTCCTCGCATCATTGCACACAGATCAGCATCTGAAATCTGAGCAAGGAATTTGTCCATAGAAACCTTTTTATCGGCAACGTCCTTTAGCTTGTAGCCCTTATCTCCTGTGTATGCAAGCGCCTTGGGGAGATTCTTATCTCTCTTTTTATTCGGATCAAGAGTTCTTACAGGCACATCTTCATAAGTCGTTGCAAAAAGCCCGCAAGCTTCCTCAGGTCTTATTCTCTTAAACTTTCTGACAGGAGCAAGTGCTTCCTCACACTTTGCGATAACTTCTGTTTTGGCAACTTCAAAAGAAAATACTTCCTTTGCCTCTCTTACGTTTGCTCCTGCAAATACCTTGTACTCGCCCTTTTCAAGAACATAGGATGACTTATGTCCTGCAAGTCCGCTGTCATCATAGGATGAGAACCAGTACTTTGGAATATCGAAGTCAATTACCTGCTTTTCACCTGCCTTCAGAATATCTGTCTTGGCAAAACCTGCAAGAACTCTTAAGGGTTTACCAAGTTTTCCCTGCGGAGCCTGAACATAAACCTGTGCAACCTCTTTGCCGGCCACAGATCCTGTGTTTTCAACCTCTATCTCCAGTTTAATTCCTGATTTATTGTCATAAGAAGCCGAGTTACAGGAAATATCAAAATCAGTATATGAAAGTCCAAATCCAAAGGGATAAAGAACCTTATCTTTAGCAAAGGTCTCGAAATATCTGTATCCAACATAGATATCTTCGCACTGAAGGTTTTCCTTGTCTGAGCCAAAATTCTCTGTTGAAGGATAGTCTTCAATTTTTTCAGCGATGGTATCTGAAAGTCTTCCTGACGGATTAACCTTTCCGGACAGCACATCAAGAACTGCATTTCCGCCTTCCTGTCCTCCCTGCCATACATATAGAACTGCAGAAGGATCAAGCTCCTTTACCCATCTCATATCTATGATATTTCCGACATTTAAAAGGACCACTGTTTTTTTGAACGCCCCCGTAAGCTTCTTTATCGCATCCCTCTCAGTGTCTGTAAGAAGGATACTGCCGGGCTCGTTCTTGCTGTCCTGATCCTCTCCGGCTGTTCTTCCGACTATAAAAATCGCAGTGTCGGATTCTTTTGCTGCATCCTTTACAAGCTTGTCAGTAAGGGGCATTTCCTTCTGGAACCAGGGTTCTGAAGCCCATCCCTCGCCCACATCAAAAGGATTCTCCTCTACAAACTTCTCATAAGCCTCTCTTACTTTTTTGTTTAACTTATACTTTTTAGAATCAAGAAGTGCTTCATATATTCCTACTACATAATCAACGTTTACCATTCCGCCTGAACCGGTACCGCTCTTGTAGTAATTCATCTGACTTCTTCCGAAAACAGCAATAGACGACTTATCAGCAATCGGAAGCGCATTGTTGTCATTTTTCAGCATAACAATACCCTCTGCAGCAGCTCTTCTTGCCGTCTCCTTGAATTTTTCAATATTCCATACTTTAAAACCCATAAATAAACCTCCAGTTTTAAACGCAGGACACGCCCCTTGCTTTGCGAGGACCTGGTCCAATACGATTCCTGTTTTTCTGAGGAAAAACAATAATCTATACGTATCTGTTCTTTTTTGCGTATTACTTATGAGTTTAGTATTAATACAAGTAATTATCAACTTTAAACTAGTGCGTTTTTTTAATCATAGAAAAACATTTTTCTAATATATAAAAATAAGCCTATGTTTTCACATAGACTTATCATTAAAAAACACATTATTATGCAGCTTTTATCTCACTGACAATGCGCTCCTCAGTGTCAATATAATAATCAAGGATAGCATCAAGGGTTGTAGCCAAAGCCTTGGTCCTTCTTCTTTCGGAAATAAGATCCAGCCATATCTTATCAAGAACAAGCCTTATCAAAATATAAATAACCCCATCAAGATTGTCCTTTACCTGCTCAAGCTCTCTTATATTGGTATTTAGCTCTTTTGCAGCCTGCTCAAGCTGGCAGATACACTTTTTAAGGACGTCAGGATCAACCCAGAATCTGGTATGTCCTCCATCCGCAGAACCGTTTTCTTTTTTATTTCTATTCCTTTTCTTATTCCGCTCAGCCTTCTTTTTATCATAGTAATATACCGCAGCATTAAGAATAAGAAGTCCTATAAGCCTCTTCAGAGCATCCTTCTCCTCATCTGTAAGATTGCCATATCCCTCCATAGCCTTCTTTAAAATATCCTTTAATTCCTTGGAATCCATATTGGCTATATCGTCGGCAACGCCCATTTTAAGAAGAGCATTTACAGCATCTTCTCTTTCTTCAGGGCTCATCCCTTCGAGGGTCTCATCGAGAATCGTATCAAAATCTGCTGAACCTTCAGACTGAGTTCCCGGCAAAAATGATTCTCCGTCTTCTCCTGTTTTCCATGAAAAAGGATCATGTTCTCCCAAAGGGCCCGCATTTTCAAAATCATGACCTGAAGGGTCTGCCTGTCCTATCTTGGTCTCTCCGGGATGCTCATCAAGAAGTTTACCTATGGCAGCATTTTCAGTCATATAATTTGTCTGCTTATCATCAAGTTCGGAATAACCTTCCGCGTAATTTTCCTTGAATTCATCATTATTACCCGGACCATCATAATTATCCACGCGATCAACCCTGTCTCTAACATCCTTATCAGACATGGCATAAGCAGATTCTGCATCATTTCCGCCCTTTGAGTGACCTGTCATATAGATATGGTCAGCATCTGTATTTTTTAGATAATCCCTTGCTGCCTCCTGTGCAGTTGTGCCATCAGGGTCATAAGCAAGCTCAAGGTCTTCCTGCCAGCCGAGCTCTGTTCCATCAGTACCTCGAAAAGCGACAACCGATGTATCATCGCCTATATCTATAGTCATTCCGGCCCACTGTCCATCCTCAGACATCTTTGTTGTCTCATTTGCACTCCAGTAATCATTACCGTTTAGCGCTTCCATATTGGTAATTGTAGCATCTGCATATCTATCGCTGCTCTGAAGTGCCTGGAAGAATTTTTCCTGATCAGTGCCTGCTTTCACCTGCCCTGATTCCAGCATCTTGGTAGCATATTCACTTACTGTTACACCATTTTTCAGTTCGTCTTCTGTCCATGTAACATTTTCAAATTTAGAATATGACAGCTCCGCAAAAACAAGACCGTCAATTTCATTATAGTTCCCGCTATCGATCGGAGTGTCGTTGTTTTCAATATATTTTGTTAAATCCCCGCCATCTCTTGCCATTATTCATCCCCCAACGCTGACAAAACTTTACTATGTATAGTATCCCTGTCTACTTTTTTATCTTTGCCTACATTTATGATCCTTCTCTTTTTTCCACCATCGATACATACCGAAAAGCTATACCCCATACTCTCCAGTTTCTGCATGTATGAATTTAATGAATCTGTAACAGCTTCAGGATCATTTCCGTCTAAATATACATCTATGTTTATGCTGACATTTCCCTGTTTAACATAGTCCTCGCAGCTTTTAGCAGCTTCATCTCCCGTGCCTTCATATAGAAAATGTATATCTTTCAACCTGACATCAGCACCATCAAAAGCTACAGAATTCACTTCGTTTTCTATCTGCTGGCTATACAGGGCTTTTTCGTGTGTATCAAAATAATCCTTGCCTTTTAGCGAAACATAAGCCTCAAAAGTGTCCCCATATTCCATAGATTTAACGGTTGCCTTAAATCTGTAATGCTTAAATTCCTGGCCTGTATTCTCTTTTTCAAGTGAAACAATTTCAAACTCTCCGCCGTACTTTGTTTCGAGAGCTGATACAATAAACTCCTTGATCACATCATCGGATAAAGCCTTCTCTCCACATCCGGTAGCCATGAACATAAGCGCAGAAAGCAGTAGTATTATTGACTTTTTTGTTCTCTTTTTCTTCCCCTGTGCCATACGTAACCCCAATCTCCTTTTTCATGTTTACAAAATTTTTGGCAGAACACGCCCCTTACTTTGTGAGGACCTGATCCAATACGATTCCCGTTTTTCTAAGTAAAAACTGGAATCTATAATTTATCATACACCATGAATATAACTTTTTTATCATTTTGCGACGAAATGCATTAATTCAAGGCCGAAATGCAATATTTTTTTGCAGGAAAAGCAATTTCCATGATATAAAAAACACGCCGGATCATCGACGTGTTTTTTATTATCAGTTGTAATACGAAAATACAGGATAGCCCTTTTCGTCATATTTGATTTTCATGAGCATTGCATGTCTGTTTGGATTGTACAGCGGATCTCCCTCGATCACTGACTCTTTTCTTGCATGATAAACCATGATATCATTGCCGTCTTCATCTACGGTGAAGGAATTGTGCCCGGGACCATAGATTTCAAGCTTCTCATCAGTTTTAAGTACGGGATACCTCTCCTTATCCCAGGACTTGGGATCAAGAAGATCTGCATTCTCATCTGCTGTGAGCATTCCCACACAATAGCAGGCACCTGTCTCACTTGCAGAATATGTCATAAATATCTTGCCGTTTTTCTTAAGTATTCCGGGGCCTTCATTAACCCAAAAGCCAACCCTTTCCCAGTCATAATCAGGAGTTGTCAAAAGCACCTGAACTGTCTTAAGCTCATAAGGCGACTTCATCTCTGCGATATAGAGGTTTGAAATCTGTCTTCCGACGCTCACCTTCTCAGCCCAGATATAGTACCACTTTCCCTTGTTCTCAAATACAGTGCCATCAAGTGAAAATGCTCTGAAGGAAAACTCATCATCCTCAGCGCAGTGCATTTTTCCCTTCTCAACCCACTCATCATTTATGGGATCGCTGCCCTGACATTCGATAACATAGGGTCTTATCATCCACTTATCTTCGGCTGATCCTGCTGCAAAATATATGTACCACTTTCCCATAACAAAGTGCAGCTCCGGTGCCCAGATGTGCTCTCCCATGATTCCGTGCTCATGCTTTAACCATATAGTGTGTTCTGTAGCATCCGCCAGTTCTGCCAGACTCTTTGCTCTTCGTAAAACAATTCTGTCGTATGCCGGAACAGATGCAGTAAAATAATAAAAGCCGTCATCAGCCTTTACCACATAGGGATCGGCTCTCTGTAAAATCCACGGCTCATTGTACTTTAGTTGTTTTTCTGTATTCATTTGTCTGTCACCCCATATAAAATATTCAAACAATCATTTCTTCATTGGGTTTATATTGTATTGAACCAGTTTATTATTTTCTAAAGTATATTACATTTTACTAAACTTTTCAAGAGAATAATAAACTAGTTCAATACCGTCGTCCTGGCGCCTTGGTGTGGGTGCATGACCTTTTAAAATGTGGGAAGTATTTATAAACTAAAAAACTGACACCCGCAAAGGATGTCAGTTCTTAAAAATCATGATAAATCCAGTTTTCCAGAAATATAGTAATTATATTTCTTCTTTTTACAGTATTTCCTTATTTTTTCCGCAAGCTTTTTGTCTTTTGTGTACTCCAGAAGGTAACACTTTTTTCCTGCACTCTTAACCAGTTTCAGATATTTCTGGAAGAACTTTCTCTCTGACTTTCTGTTTTCCCCGAACTTATCATTATCATAATCAATGATCCTGGAAAAAACAGACTCCTGGTTGACTGCATCAAGGACTTCATTCAGATTACCATTCCTGTTGTAGTACTCAGTAACATAAGTATCACCGCCATTTATAATGACTTTTCCCCGGCTCTTTAGCCCCTTCAAAATGGTTGTAAGACCAAGGTATTTTTCTTCGCTCTGATACTTATAATACACATCAGTGTTATCTACGAAAAAACCATCAACGCCTGTATCACTTATCTTCTTGCCCAGTTCATTAACTATAAATTCCTGCCATTTGGAAGATGATACATCAACCCACTTTTCATCGGGCCAGTTCTCATAGGTATCAAGCATGATATCACTGAATCTGTTGTAGTAGTCTCTGTAGTTCTCGATAGCTCCTACATTTATATAGCTGTATACCTTATGTCCCTGCTTCTTTAGCTTTTTTATGTCCTTGTAAGTAAAGCCGTTCTGGACATCCAGGATTATCGTTTTGTAATCTTTAAATTTCTTCATGGCTTTTTTGCCGTTGTTTACGGATAAGAAAACGCCATAGCTATGCGTAAATTTATTAGCCTTGGCATATACACTGATTCCGGGTATATTCCCCAAGATCAGGACAACAGCCATAAAGATCATAAGTTTTTTTATTATCTTATACATTTATTTCCGCCCTAAGGCCAAGATCATCCTTATTTGCATCAAGGATAGGCTTAACTACTTCTGCAAGGAATTTCTCAACCTGGTGTGCGCTGCATCCTGTGTATTTTTTTGGATCCATGCACTCTTTGATCTTCTCCTCAGTCATATGGAAAGCGGGATCTTTTACTATCATTTCAAGGAGGTCATTATCTTTGCCTTCCTTCTTAACGTGGTCACCTGCTATCATGGAAAGCTCTCTAATCTTCTCATGAAGTTCCTGTCTGTTACCGCCAAGCTTAACAGCATCCATCATGATGTTCTCTGTAGCCATGAACGGAAGCTCTGACATAAGGCGCTTCTCGATAACCTTGGGATAAACTACAAGTCCGTCTGTAACATTCATGCACAGATCAAGGATACCGTCTATTGCAAGGAAGCCTTCAGGAATTGAAAGTCTCTTATTAGCTGAGTCATCAAGTGTTCTCTCAAACCACTGTGAGATCTCTGTGATTGCAGGATTAAGCGTATCAACGATCACATATCTTGAAAGAGAACAGATTCTCTCACTTCTCATGGGATTTCTCTTATAAGCCATAGCAGATGAACCGATCTGCTTTGCTTCATGAGGTTCCTCAACCTCTTTAAGATGCTGAAGAAGTCTGATATCCTGGGCCATCTTAGTTGCAGAAGAAGCAATGCCTGCAAGGACATTGACAACCTTCATATCAATCTTTCTAGTGTATGTCTGACCTGAAACCGCCATACATCCGGCAAATCCCATCTTCTTAGCAAGCATGGGATCAAGCTTATCAACCTTATCAAGGTCTCCGTCAAAGAGTTCAAGGAATGAAGCCTGTGTTCCTGTTGTTCCCTTTGAGCCAAGAAGCTTCATATTATTAAGCACATAGTCAAGGTCCTCAAGATCGATCGTAAAGTCCTGAAGCCAGAGTGAAGCTCTTTTTCCTACTGTTGTAGGCTGAGCCGGCTGAAAATGAGTAAATCCAAGTGTGGGCAGATCCTTGTATTCGTCTGCAAAAGCAGCAAGTGATGCGATAACATTAATAAGCTTCTTTCTTACAAGCTTAAGAGCCTCAGTCATAATGATTATATCTGTGTTATCACCAACATAGCAGCTTGTGGCACCCAGATGGATGATTCCTGCTGCCTTGGGGCACTGCTGTCCATAAGCATAAACGTGACTCATAACATCATGACGAACTTCCTTTTCACGAGCCTTGGCAACATCATAATTGATATCTTCGCTGTGTGCCTTAAGCTCCTCAATCTGCTCATCAGTTATGTTTAGTCCCAGTTCCTTTTCAATCTCTGCAAGAGCGATCCACAGTTTTCTCCATGTTTTGAACTTCATGTCCTGTGAAAAGATATATTGCATCTCTTTGCTTGCATATCTCTCTGAAAGTGGACTTGTGTAACAATCTGTACTCATTTTCTCCTCCTATGTTGCAACTAAACTAACTTAAGAGTTTTATTTTAAAACTCTATAAATGCCGCATAACATTATAACGTATGCGGCATATTATAACTATACATTATGGAAAAAAATTTTGTTTTTATGATGAAAACCGGGAATCTAAGCATCCGGATACCTGTTCTCATATCTTGAAACCATATCAAGGATTTCCTGCCTGTAAACAGGATACTGTTTTACAAGATCCTCCACTTCAGCCTTGGCATTGCCCGCAACCACTTCTCTGTTATAGTCCATCTGTTTTCTAAGTGACTGCCTCTGCGATACAAGTGCATGCCTTATCTCAACCTCTTCATTGTGATTGACCAGCGCTATTGCCTGATGGATCCATATTTCAGGATCCTTTATCCTGTATTTTCTTAATTCAAAAACAAGAGCTCTCTGATTTACATTAAGCTGTTTTGCAGCTTCTGCATATCTTTCTCTCTCTGCCTTTTCCTGCAGGTACTTGTTGTAGAGCTGAAAAAGCTGTTTTGAATTATCTACTCCGTATTTCAAGCACTCATAGTCTATAAGATTTCTATTGTTTACGTATCTTATCCTAACCGTATTCTGAAGCTGGATAAGTCTGGCGATCGTATTAAGTACGACCTTCTTTTCCTTTCTTGACTCATGTATCTTCTGATTAAGCACCATAAAAGATAATGCAGCAACAAGAATTGCCACCATATATCCGTATATAACATTAAGATCAAGTGCTATCGACAAAGCAAGGAGTACTACTGTTATAACCCCCAGTGCTATGGCAACAACGACCATAAGCTTTTGCATGTTGTCATTTGATATCTCTATTTCTGCTCTTCTGTACTCCTGAGCCTGTCTCTCTGAATCCAGACGTCTTAAGTCATTCTTTACTTTTTTCTGATATTCCTCTGCTTCCCTAAGACTCTCTACACCTTTCTTTACGCCACTTTCAAGGCGCTCCATCCTCTCGAATTCCGCATCTGACATTCTGCTTTTGCGCTTATTGAAATTCTTCTGCATGTCTTCGCTGTCAAGAATTCGCTCAGCACATCTGTTTACTTCAGCTCTCTGCTCCGGAGGAAGCGCATCTATCTCCTCCATATCTCTTAGATGTGAGGTTACGACACGATACTCAAACTGAAGAGATTCCAGGTCTTTGCTGGCCTCAGCCATCTGCTGAAGACAGTTTTCAACATACTCTCTTCTCTGAACCGGATCATCCATATCTATATCTTTTCTGGTATAGACGATGTCATTCCAGTTTTCTATCTCGTGTTGGTTAGTTCTGTCTGCAACACGACTGTCTTTTTTTCTGAATAAATCAAAGAACCCCATCTAATCTCCCCAATTTTTTCATATAATCCGCTTAATGCGCATTTATTTCACAAGGTCTCTGTACTCTGCCTTCATGTCCTCGGTTATCTTATCTATTTCTTCATAATATTCGCTCATCTTGGAACCGCTTCTGTATAGCTCTATGCTTCTGAGCTTGATATTTGCTCCGCTAGCATCATAGAGGTCACTTGCTTCATCCATTCTCTGCTCAAGCTTAAGAGACAGAGCATGTGCCTCTTTGTGCTCTGATACAAATGTCACATATTCACGTTCATCGAGTGTCATCCTTTTACTTGCCAAAAATCCAAGATATGACTCATCATCTCCGCCATCTTCCCATGCTCTGTAGAAGAGTTCCCCGGCTCTCTCATACATAAAAAGATGTGCATACATGACAGCTTCATTGTGCTCAATCTTAGCCTTAACATTTTTATCCATCTCAGGCATGTGTCGCCACAGATAGTCATACTCGTCAAAAGCCTGCTGGAGATGTCCTTCCTTCATAAGATACTCTGCTCTGGACATTCTCTTTTCATAGATGTCCATATCTGCATTTCCCCTAAGGACATCCTCAATCCTCTGTACTTCATCTTTGGGAAGATAACCGACATAATCCATTATCATGCCCACAAATGATGCTGCAGAGCAATTGTGAATAAGCATGGTCCTAAGCTCATCTGATAGCTTAACAAGCCCCAGCTCATTGCCGATCCAGTCAACCAGATCCATCTCAAAAAAGTCTGTGTCTATCATGAAGGCGTTTTGGGCTATGCAATAGCACAGCTCCTCTATCGAGTAGATTCTTCGCCCTATTTTTTCAAGGTAGTAGGGTCTTTTCGCATACTGCCCTACGCACAGAATAATTCCGCTCATACCGATATTTCCTCTGTAAAGGTCTGACCTGATGATTCAAACAACTCACCAAATCCCATATCTTCAATGTGTAATACAACTGTCTTTGACGACTTCATAGTCAGATTCAGCCTAAGTCTTGTAGTTCTGGCAGGTCTCATCGGAAGAGAATCCATCTCTATCCTGTGAATTCTCTTTTCACCGCCTGTAAGAGGAGAAACGATTATCTCCAAAAAAGCTTCAAGTTCCAAAATTATATCAAGGCTCTTTTTGACGTCATACCAGTTTTCGCCTGCATCAAGAAGCGCATGATATGCTTCTTTTCCCTGCTTTTTGACCATGAATCCCAGATTGGATTTAAGCTTATCCTCATCAAGAAGCACGTATTTATCCAGTCTTCCGGAAGGGCCGACCTTTTCTCTTGCAGCAATACTTGCACCTTTACTAAAGAGATTATTCCCCTGGAAAACACGTCTTGTTCTGCACAAAAACTCAAGAGACTGCTGCATCCACTGTTCCCTGAATCCCTCACCAAGGAGAAATACCGAGCTTACGATCCTGCCGTCCATATATCTTGAACAGAATTCAAGAAACTTTTCATCAAGCTTCTTTATCTGCTCTCCCTTTCTCTCAGGATTACTTGAAAAAGCTCCCTCGGGAAGTGCCATCCCGTCGTAAGATGTTTTCTCTATGGTAACAACCACGGGAGACGTTCTGTGATTTAGCTTCATGTCATATACAGTCATGCTGCCAAAATTAAAATCACAGGCGATAGATGCATGAGTTATGAGATCCTCCGGCTGATAGAGCATATAGTTGTAAAGGCTGTCTTCATAGCTCTGATAAAAGATATTTTTAACCGGAAGCGCTAGTGCACCTGTCACCTCAGATAGAACCTCGATCATCCTTGCGTCCATGGTTCCTGTGGTAAACACTATTGCATCAACCATATCCATAGACATCTCCATGGATAAAAGAGACAGCGTTCTTTTTATGAAAAGAGTAAGCAGCGAAACAGGATCGTAGCCTGTTCCGTCAACATCCACTCTGTTTCCGGATCTGGCTCTTTCAATGAGATGGTCCACTCTGATTCCGGCTTCGTTTTCTATTTTGGAAAGCGCATCCTTTCCGTAGAACCACTGGTTAACCTCTGCTCTCTTGCATAAAACCGTAGGTATGTTATAGCTCTCAGCTCCTGCCAGAGTTGATAAAGTCTCCGGAAGGTCTGAATCCGAAGCAAGGAAACTGATCTGCGAAGTTTCCTCCCCCAGATCGTATCCAAGCACATATCTTCTTGCAGTTTTTCCCTCCCTAAGTAACGACATTACTTACACATCCTTATATCATTCTAAATAATTTGTTTGTTATAAATCTCTTCTTATAATACTCAGCCAGAAGCTTGTCTACTGTGTCATAATCCTGAAGAGTTTTTCCTATCATGATGTCATTGATAATAGAATATCTGCCTGTAATCATATCCTGAACGATATCGCTCTTTGATAGCATTCCACTCTCTGTCAGTTTCTCTCCGCGTCCGCCGTAGCTCTCCTCGGTAATGTAGTACTGAAGCTGCTCTCCAAAGAACAATACAAAAGAAACATCATAGATACCGGGGTACATCTCCTGCATCTGAACTGTATGATATTCTCCGTCGTCCTCTGCGCCGCCCAGGTAGTGGACGATACACTTGGTTCCAGGCATCGTGCGATATTCAATTATCGTCTTATCACAAAATCTCTGCATTTCCGGAAGTTCTCCAAGATAATGCATAAAAAATGAAAAGTACATATTCTGAGAAAGCAGCGACTTAAGGAATTTTGCTACTATTTCCTTGTCGGGTCCCGCGTTATCCCTGTGCGTTTCGGTAAAGCTCATAAGGTATGCCATCTTGCATACATCAAGGAGCTCTTCGCCCTGCTTTTCAAGTGCAGCTATTCTCTCAAAGATATAGCTGTCAGTTATCATGTTATAGACAAAATAGTCGTGAGCTGCCTGGGTAATAAACGCTTTCTCCAGATCATCTCCACCGCCGCTTCTCATAACATATCCTCTGAAAAGCGAAATCTTGTCTCCTATATGTGCCCCCGTATAAAGGATCTGTACCAGAATCCTCTTTGTAAGATCAAAGGTATCTATTCCGAAGGAATTAGCTGCCTTCCACAGATCCCTCATTTCTCTTACAGTTCCGCTATAATTGGCGCACAGATAAGTAAGAAGCTGTTCATCATATTTGGACTGTTTGAACGAATACCATGCGATCCTCGAATTGTACT
>Ga0247608_10002078_pt1 | contig 26023 bp, 37 predicted proteins | sample 176DNAGHGlowgp2_FD_193490 | JGI IMG/M metagenome (GOLD analysis project Ga0247608, IMG submission 193490) | Sheep rumen microbial communities from Palmerston North, Manawatu-Wanganui, New Zealand - 1766 DNA GHGlow gp2 | ecosystem: Host-associated > Mammals > Digestive system > Stomach > Rumen ... | reverse complement strand
GATCTGTTCCTTATTCTATACCTATTCTGTTGACAAAAATTAGGGACATGGTTAGTATCCAATGTTTGGTGCAATTCCTGTTCCACAAAATAGCATAAAAAGTCCTGCTGTACATATTAATCCAAGTTTTCTTGACGCAGATTCTCAATAGGATTCACCATTTAAGGGAATGATACAAGATGCAGAGGTTAATTTTAGAGCAAACGCACCTTTTGGAGAAATAACTAGTTGTTCAATTGATCATGCTCGTTTTGTTGCTGGTAATCCTTTAACTATGGTTTTAGATGCTCCAAATAATTATACAGAAGTGTATGATTATACAAATTCAATGCATCCAGAATTTCATAATTTAGTTAATCAAGACACTGATTTATGGGAATGGAGAGGTAAACCTAAAGGAAGTTTAACATTGGGTATAACTAGAAATCCAGAAACTGGTAAAATTAATTGGAAACCTTTCCGAGTTACTGGAGTTTTAACTGGAGCAAGAACCTTCAATCAACATGGTTTATCTGTTTTACTAAGTAATAACCCTTATGAAACTGGCTTCCAGAATTCGATTACTGTAGAGTCTACAACTATTATACCAGATAGTTCTGAACAAGGTTGGCATTATCAAAATATCTCTAAAACTATTTCAATAGCTTATGAAGGTATGCCAGTTGATTCTTTCCCTGTTCCCGCACGTATGGCAGTATGGTATTTAAAAATATGGGATAGGGATAAATTAGTAAGAGATTTAGTTCCAGTAGCTAAAGGTGATAAAATTTATGATTTTACAGCTCCAGCTAATGGTATGTTTGATCGTGTAACTGAAATTTTCTTTAGTAATGCTAATGAGGGTGGAACTTATAGTTCCTCTATTGACACTGAGGATAGACAGTGGACATATACAAATCAAACTAAAAAGGTTTAGCCACATTAGGTTGCGCCATTCCATGTTTGTAATGACTGGACTTTATTTGGTAAAATTGTCATTAATTATTATGATGAAAATAATGCTTTCTTAGGCAATCATTATGTTGATATTCCTGTAATGTTTAGAGAATCTAATGAAACTATTTATGAAGTTTTAAGATATAATGATTTTAAACCAGATGACTTCCATACAAACGGAATGTTTGATGTAGATTATGATTTTGAAGGATATGAAAATTTATGGTACAATTCAACTACTCATAAATTATCTTTAGATAATGATGAATTATATGGAACATGGAATTTAAATAGTTAGGTTGTTGGGAAAAGTGTATTAAAGACAATATTTAATGCAGGAACCGCTAATATTTATTATAAATTATTAACATTCACTAAAACCGTTGAATATTATAGAGGAAACAAGAGAGTTGGTAGCAGAGATATTTTCTATAACATTAAAGATATAGAAAATGCTAGTTCACTGGAAGATCTTGGTATTGATGTTGATTTATATGCATCTGAAGATTATAAGCCAGGTAGAATTGCTTTTAATGAACAGTTATTAATTGATAATGATATTAAAGGTTTCATCGACGCACCATCACCTGTTGTTATTTATGATGAATTTACCGCACAAGAGAAGCCAGATTTATTATATATTAACTATTATCGCGGCGGTGCCTCTGATGATTTAATTACATTAAATGAAGATGATGTTAATTATTTAGATTGCGATTTAGACGCTAGAGTCTTAAATCCTAACGGCGCAATTAAATATATTAATCATTATCATACCGCATTATATGAGGATGAAAAACAAGATTATTTCATTCCTTATCAAGTAGATGTTGATGTTAACTATTGTGCGGTACATAAAGGACCTGGTCGTGCTTATAGCACATTGGCGGAAATCGTAGATAAAGGACGTTATACTGTTATCGAAGAAAAACGCGGTTGGGGTAGATTAAAAGAATATCCAAAAGGATGGATTATTCTTGGATACACTCATCCTACTATTGGCCCAGGGCAGAATCCTGAATATGATGAAAATCCAGAAAACTTAGTTACAGTTCCATATTCAACTATGATTACTGTTACTAAATTGACTATTGATAGACTTTGGGCTTGGAGTCCAGAACATCAATCTTGGATTAAAACAGAAGATTTATCATTTAATCAATCTGGTAGATTATATAATGCATTAGAAGCTAGAGTAGTTCATTTAGATGAACTTGATTGGAATACAATCAATAGCTGGTCTAAATTATTCAGTGATTTCTTTGGGGATCATTTTGGAATAGACCAATATAAATTACGTTTCCATGATTCTGGCGAAATGAATTATAATGGTAATTTTAATCGTGTAGAATTAACCGCTGCACATAATGTAGATATTATATATCCAGAAACTATTTATGCTTATAATGTTGTATATTATAAAGATAGGTACTTTACAGAATCTACCGCTACTGGTTTAGCTGTAGCTAACACCGCAATTAATGTTTATGAAGATATTGAAAAATAGACTTTAGTTAAAACCTATGAAGCTAATACTAGTTTTGAGTTTTATGGTGCTAGTCCAGACAATTCAGATATGTTAGAAACTGAAGATGGGTATATTGATATTGAAGATGATTATACTATTACCAGAGCTTCTTCTTTAGCTCTTGATTATCCTATTGTTAAAAATACAACAGATTAGGTAATTTGGTTTGCGCCAGAAACGCCAGAAGCTACTATAACTTACTCTGGGATTACTCCTCAACAGTAGGTATCTATTCAATCAAAAGTTGAAGTAGAAGATAATCAATATATTGAAGAAAAATATGTATTCTTTGCGTTAGGTCAAACAAATAATTATCCTAGCGATATGAGTCAAGATACTTATCCAAGATTAGATTCATTACCAGAAGGATTAGAAATTATTCATAATGGTTCTATTATTCCTACTGGAGATTATTATGGTAGAGGAATTATTTTAAGAGATTCTTCGATTTATAATGCAGATAAATCTTAGGTTTTAGATACAATAGAAGAGGGAACTGAGGTTACTCTTTTAGATTTTGAAAATAATCTTTATCAAATTGATTAGGGCTGGATTGAAAAGCGAAATGTTAAATTAATTGATTTTGGTCCATTTAAAGTATCAACTCAAAGAAGCTTTAAACAATATGAAGTGGGCAGAACAGCTTTCTCTTGTAGCATAAGCAACTGGAATCCTGATTGGGATGTCTTTATTGAAACAAGTAATAAATATGAACGATATAAAGCGGATAATGGATTATTAACTGCTAAAGTTGAAACTTATTTATATTCCTACGGTGATTTTAGAGAGGATGGAAGAAAAGGACCTTATCCTGTTGGAACTAGATTTGTTACTGAAGACGAGGAAGTTAGAGTAAATAGCCAAGGACAATCTTATTTCCTAGTATGGTTAGAAGCGGATTCCGCAACTAGGGGATTCGTTCTTATTGAAGATGTTAATATAGTTCATCCTGTGATTATGGAAAATGACTATACAAAACCAATTAAGCCCACTTTATATAGAGATACTCCTATTAGATTAACTTGGGATTTCTTTGGAGTAGATAAAAATCTTTTTAAGCCTTCAGAACAATATGAAGATGGAACATTCTTATGGAATCCTCGTTCATATGATAATGAAGATGTTTACTTTACTTTTGAAGAGATTATTACCACAGCAATTCAAAGGATTTTATATATTCCAAGTTATGGAAAATATAGAGCATATTTACCTCCAGATTCTTATATTCCAATGTCTACTATGATCTTAGACAATTGGAGTAATGCACCCGGTGCAACAAATAGTGGAATGTGGGATTGGGAGTTACAAACTAATTGTGCTACAAACTTTACCAGTGAAGACGGTTCTTATAGATCTTTATTCACACGATTAGATGGTTATAATGATAATCCTACTTTCACTCTTTATAATTTTAGCCAGCTTTTACTTCCTAATAGTCGAAATCTTGAAAAAATTTTAATTACTAATTTTTCAAATAAAAGAGATATTAGTTTAGTTATAGGTTATAAAGATAACGTAAGTAATTATCATTCAGGATATTATGGTGTTAAATTAAGTGATGAATTAGATACTCATGATGACTATGCAATAGATGGAATTTAGAAATTAGAGTTAAACACTAATCCTCTTTAGGATGGTTTCTATTGGTTTAAATTTAATGATGAACTTGTAAAATCTAATACTAATAGTTCAAAAAGAGCAGTTATAGAAAATCGTAATTTAATTCCTCAAAGTCAATTTTCATATACACCACCTAGTAGTAATATATATGAACCTTCTCCAGTATATTGGTATCATCAAGGAATATTTGCAAATGGCTTTAGCTCTGCTCATGGATTCTACTATCCAGTATTTTATGCTTTTAAAGTTTGGAAAGATTATTTCTTACAAAAATATATTGTTCCATTACCAAAAGGATATATTTTCAATGGTAAAAAATTAGGATCACATTGTTTAGTAGATTTAATTACTGGAGCTGTATACCACACTAGTTCTTATGAATATACTGCACATCCAAGGGGTGAAGATCCATATAGAACATGGACAACAGACCCAGGTATTAAACCATTTTTATTTGATCAAATTATTGATACATCAGATTCTCCAGTAGGATCATTAGATGATGTTATGATATATGATAAAAATAATGTTAAATATTTTGCAAAGGTTAAAGATAATGGAACTAATAATTATAAACAACCTTCAATTTACTCTACTAAATTTAATCCTCTTAATAAGGATATAGTTATTCCTATCTTTTATACAACAAATGATCAGGAACATGGAGTGGAAGGATTATGGTGGTCTGATGGCAAAGCATGGTATCGTTCTTATAAATTAGAATTGTTACCTTCTGAAACCTATTCAGATACATTAACTGAAATAAAAGATACGGTAGTTTTAAAAGGAAATCAGCATAATACTGCAACTTCCCTAAATAGTTATAAGATTCCTAAATTGGATATTTATCCAATTACATTACAATCTGAAACTGTTAAACCAATTTTTGCAAAATATGAAAATTCAACTGATGGCACTTTATACTGGACAGGAGATAGTTGGATTAAGAAAACAGATACAAATAAAAATACTGGTACATATGCAAATCCAAGAACCTATATTGTTTCACAAGATGAATTAAAAGCATATTCATTACCAATAGCTAATGATGCATACTTAGTTCATACTTATCAAAATGGTGATAGAATTGAATCTCAAACATATTTAATTCAAGATGAAGCCTGGAAATATGTTAATAATATGGGTTGGATTGATACAACAGATACGGTAGCAGGATAATTATAAGGAGGAAAACAATGAATATAGAGTCATTACAAGGAAAAACTTATCTTCCTATTGAATTTGACTCTTCTGGTGATTTTACAATTATTAATAATGGGACGGCGGCAGCCCCTTGCCGCCTGACCATTGTTCCCCAGAATGATGTCATGCAAATGGAAATTACAGGTTTAAGTGATGAACCTATTAGAGTATCAAGAGTGCAAAGAAATACCATTCTTGTATTAGATGGTATCAACCGCACTGTCACAAAAGATGATCAACCAGCTTTTAATGACTATGATGCTTGGGAATTTCCTCGCTTATTACCTGGTATAAATGAAATTTCAATTACTGATGCGGCAACCTCTAGTGTAAGTATTTAGTATCAACCTAGATACATTTAAGGGGGCGACCGCATGATTAAAATATATGATACGGATAAAAACTTCTTAAAGTTAGTCGATAAAAGTAAGGATATGTGTGTCATAGCCTCGTTAGATACGGGGCTAAAGACATTGTCATTTAAACTTCCTGTGACTGAATAGAACTTAGCCGTTGTTCAATAGGAAGGATATGTGACAACCGCAGACTATAATTATGTTATAAAAGAAGTAAATGAAAATAACTATAAGTATATGTCTATCTATTGTTCTCCGGACATTGAAGAATTAAAACATACTTTAATTCCAGTATATGATATTATAGAAAAGAATATTGAGGGAGCATTAACTACTGCTCTTGAAGGTACTAGTTGGACTCTTGATTATCAATGCACTTACTTAAATGAGGTTGAGTATCATACGTTGAGGACGACCCCGTATGAAGCTATTCAGCAAATTAAAGAGGATTTTAATTTAGAAATCTTCTTTGATACAAAAGAAAAGGTAGTTAGGGTTTACGGACATATGGGGGAAAACCGCGGTATGTACTTTTCTAATGAGCTGCGGTTAAAGTTGCTCAAAAAACAAAGTCAGTGCTACGATTTTACAACAGTTTTATATCCAATAGGAAAAAATGGATTGAATATAACTGCAATTAACAACGGAAGCCCTATAATATAGAATTTTTCATATTGTGACAAATATTTGCCGCAATATTGGGTACAAGATGATATTGAATAGGCACAACAGCTAAAGATGATGGCTGAAGCATATTTAGATTATTATTCATCTCCTATTGTAGGTTATGAGTTACAATTAAGCGGGCTCCCGCTTTAGGTAGAATTAGGAGATGATATTATATTAGTTGATAAAATCAAGAGAACAAAACAAAAGCAAAGGGTAAAGAAAATTTACCGCTATCCGCATGAACCTGAACGTGATAAGATTTAGTTATCTAATGCTATTGTTAATTTTGCGGATATGCTGACAAAATTTAATAATAATACGGATAGGCAAATTGCTTACATAAAAGCCAACTTAGCTACATTGAATTGAGAGGAGATAAAATTATTATGACTGATATAAGTTACGGCATTTTGAATTATCTTAAAGAACATAATGGAGCAACCGCTAAAGAAGTTGCGCTTGCTCTTGATATGGAAAAAAGAAGAGTCGATTCTTGTTTTTCTGCCGCTATTGCGGGCGCAGGTCTAGGGGAAAGAGATAAATCTGTTACTCCGTCAAGTTTAGTCTTAAATGAAAAAGGTCTTTCCTATATTCAGTAAAAAATTTGACTAATGAAAAAATTTTTGGTATAATATATATAGAAAGAAAAAAGTAGTATGTAATAATTTTTTTCATTTGGGTTCCTATATTATTTAAAGACTTTTTTCTTTCACTCCATTTCCTTTTATTTACCTTATTGGTAATATTTTATAATTATTATATTTTTATTTTTAATACCACTTTTTTACTCATAAGTCACTGAAAGTTTTGGCGTCCTCCAAAATTTTCTACAATTAACTTTCACTCCAATAGGGAAGAGGGAACGTCACCCTTTTCCCTATTTTTGTAGAATTTTTGGTCAGATTTTTATAAACAATAGGAAGGAATTTTGATATATGTATATAAATGGGGAAACTCAAAATTTTGTTTTAAGATTAAAAACAAATAAAACAACTTCTGGGTTAAAATATAAAGATGTTGCGAAGGCAATAAATATCAATCCAGACTTCCTCTATCATGTACTTGCGGGTGACCGCAATCTTCCTGAGAAATATTGGACGGCACTTGACGAGTATTTAGATAGATTTGAATAGGAACACGATATTATTATTAAAGTTATTGTAGAAAAGAGATAAGGAGTATTGCTATGGCAGGAAGACAAACTGGTGCATACCAGACAACAGTAAAAACACAAGAGAAAGGAAGTAAAGATAACTTACTTTCAATTAGAAGTCAACAGGGTGAAAGAATAGCTATGAAAACTTTAACACCTTCCGCCCTTAAAATTTATTTATTTGTAACCGCAAATGCAAATAATTATCATTTTCTTTTGACAAGTAATGATGTTACTGCGGAGTTGGGGATTAGTCGTAGAACATACACTAGTGCCATTAAGGAACTAATTGATAATGGTTTTTTAATTAAAAGGGCAGATAGTGAAGTTTGGGACTTTTATGATAATCCACCTGTAACAGAAAGTATTGCGGTAAACGTTGTGAAAACTCAAGATTGAAAGATTGGGTGAGCAAAAAATTTCTCACATGTGAGCAAAATTTTTCTCACATGTGCGTAAAAAATTTCTCACAAGTGAGCAAAAAATAACTCACATAATATAATAATACAATATATAAAATAACGTATTTCAAAGCTTAGCCCTTCGGGCACGCATTGAAATACTATATAATCTGCGCGGGATTTGTGGGCTTCGCCCCCAAACCCTTGCAACAAAAGAAAATAGGATTAGGGATATGCAGGATACAAACTACTTTGAAGATGAGCTTTGGAAAACAGAAACAATAGAAAATGAAGCTAGAGAAATCTTACATAAAATGCATGTATCTACAAACGAGACACGCGGGAACCGCATAAATTTCACTGACCCACCGCCCGCCTCTGTTCCTTTTTCTATTGTTGAGACAAAGTAATATAATTTTATTGAAGAAATTTTCATATTTATATGAAAGGAGGTTTTACTATGGTCGAACTTAAAGAGAAACCTAATTTACAACCACAACAACTTGCTTTTGTGGAAAGGTTAATTTCTACATTACCTTATGATCCTGTTGCTGCTTATATTGCAGTTTATGGAGATAAAGGGGAACCTATTAAGAATAGTAAGAATGCATCTCAAGTGTTAAGAAACCCAAAAGTTCAAGAATATAAGAGAATTAGAGAGCAAGAAATACTTGAATCATTGGGTTTTGGGGCAGAAAATGTAGCTCGAAAATTAATAGAAATGGGTTTCGCTGAGAAGGGCGATACGGTCTACACTCCGCAGGTTCAGTTAAAGGCATTAGATTTATTACAAAAGCAATTAGGTGTTCAATCTTCTAAGTCTACTATTGAAGCCAATGTTAAAGAACAAGTTGTTATTGTAAATGATCTGCCGGAGGACGCAGATGGAAATTAGACTAAGTGAAAAGATAGGTAAAGGCTATAACGCATTTTGGAACTTTAAGGGTCGTTATCTATTGGTGAAAGGATCTCGTGGAAGTAAGAAATCGACGACCGCCGCAATGAAGATTATTTTTTTAATGATGCAATATCCGCTATCCAATTGTTTGGTGGTGCGGCAAGTCTTTAATACGCAGCGAGATTCAACCTGGAAACAATTAAAGTGGGCTGCTTAGAACTTGGGAGTGGGTCATTTGTGGAAATTCACGGTGTCTCCGCTCGAAGCTACTTACTAGCCTACTGGACAAAAGATTTATTTTAGAGGATGTGATAATCCACTTTCAATTACTTCTATTACTGCTCCTGTTGGTTATTTGAATCTCTGTTGGATTGAATAGGCTTATCAAATAACATCATAGGAAGACTTTAATAAAATTGACTTATCGTTGAGGGGCTAGCTTCCTCCTGGTTATTTTAAACAAATAATATTTACATTTAACCCTTGGAGTGATAAAATTTGGCTTAAAAAACGTTTCTTTGATACGCCAAATGACTAGAATAAATTAGCGATGACCACGACCTACCGCTGCAACGAGTGGTTAGGTGAGGATGATATTAAAGTCTTTGAAGATATGAAAGTTAAATATCCTAGACGTTTCCGCATCGAAGGTGATGGGGAATGGGGAGTATCATAGGGATTAGTATTTGATAACTGGCGGGTTGAGCAATATGATGTGAAGAAGCTTGACTTTCCGCTTTGGATAGGATTAGACTTTGGTTGGCAAGATCCTACTGCTATTGCGGTAATGCGAGTAGATGAAGAGAACAAAAGAATATATTTTTGTGATTAGTTTTATCAGTCACAGAAGACTCTTGAATAGGTGGCGGCATGGATTAAGTATCGTGGGTATCAAAAGTGTTTAATTTATGCGGACAGCGCTTAGCCACGCTCAATTGCGGAACTAGGTAAATTAGATATATTAAGAGTGAAGCCCGCAAAGAAAGGCAAAGGCTCTATTATGTAGGGTATCCGCAAGCTTCAAGAGTATGAGATATTGATTCATCCCTCTTGTGAAAATGCGATTATAGAATTTTCTAATTATGCTTTTGATAAAGATAAGTTTGATAATTGGACCGATAAACCCATTGACGCATTTTGTCACTTGATAGATGCAGCTAGATACGGCACACAATGTGGTACTTACCGCAAAAAGTTACAAACAATGTCAAAAGGGGCATTAGGACTATAAGGAGGAAATATGGTCTAGTTCTTTTCAAAATATTCATTGTAGTTTACTATTGTATTTTTATTTATGTTTGGAGTAGCATGTAAATAGTTTTATGAAGTGTATGACTTCTTTAAAAATAAAACTGTTCAACAGGTTGATAAAGTACGAGATGAAAAAGAATTATTAACCTGGCTTGTGTAGGAAGTTAAGGGACTAAAAGATCAATTACAGTAGATTACCGAAAAGCTTGATTCACTTTTAGTCAGCGATCTAGATGGTATAAAAAGCTGGATTGTAATGTTGTATAAACAATGTAAAAAAGATCCAAGTATATTAGATAGTATGCAAATGGATTTATTGGAACGCCGCTATAAACATTATAAGAATGAAGGCGGTAATAGTTATATTGATAATTTAATGTAGGAATTACGAGAGATTTATAATGATAAGGAGGACAAAGATGCCTCAGTATAAGATAAGCAGATAGACTCCTCTTACTGTTGAAATCATTAAGAAATTAATTGATAAACATAGGATGAGAGATATCGCTAGACTTAATAAATTAGATAATTATTATCATGCGAAGAATCCTATTTTACAAAGAATGAAAACAGATGAGACTCTTCCATGTAATAATATTGCACATCCGTATGCAAGCTACATTACAGATACTCTAACAGGTTATTTTATGGGTTAGGGTGTTTCTTATTCTTCTGAAATTGAAGAAGCAGCGGATGAATTAAAAATGATTTTATAGTACACTGATTAGCAAGATGAAAATATTGAGTTAGCTAAAGACATGAGTATTTTTGGTCTTGCTGTTGAATTAGTTTATTTAGATGAAGATGCGCAGACGCGGCTAAAGAGATTGGATCCACGAGAGATTGTACTTGTATATGACGATACTCTTAATGAAGATCTTTTATACGGCATCCGCTATTTTGAATGTGAAGATATCGAATCTGAAGAAGTGTATTATAGAGTTTAGGTTTATTCAGATACAAAAGTGATGCATTATAAGAGTGATGCGAACTTGAGTACTCTGACCTTTGAAGCGGAGGCGCCGCATTATTTTGGTTCTGTTCCTATTGTAGTATTTGAAAATAACGAAGAAGAGATTGGAGATTTTGAACCAGTCCTTTCGTTAATTGACGCTTATGATAAGATGGAATCTGATTCTCTTGATGACTTTGATTATTTTGTAGATGCATATCTTTGTTTATCTGGTCTCAATGCGGATAAAGACGATGTCGCCGCTATGAAAGAGAATCGTATCATTTTATTAGATGAAAACTCTGATGCCAAATGGCTTACTAAGCAAGGGTCAGATACAACAATAGAGAATGTTAAGAATAGATTAGATAGAGATATTCATAAGTTCTCTAAAACTCCTGATATGAGCGATACTGCGTTTAGCGGAAATGCTTCAGGAGTAGCAATTAAATATAAAACATTACCAATGGAAAACGTCGTTGCAATTAAAGAGCGTAAATTTAAACGTGGATTGCAGAGAAGGATTGAATTAATATTTAACATCGCCGCATTAAAAGGTAGTGCGTTTGATTGGCGAGCTATTGATATTACATTTACTCGTAATCTTCCTTCAAATGATACCGAAATTGCAAATATGGTTAGTACATTATCTGGTAAAGTATCTCGTGAGACTTTACTTGCTCAACTTCCTTTTGTTGAAGATGTTGAAGCTGAAATTCAAAGACTCGATAAAGAGCAAGAAGCTAATCCTTTCTATGACGTAAGATTGGGATTAAATGGAGAGGATTAGGATGAGTCAAGAGAAGAAGAAGAAGAAAAAGATAATAAAGAAGAAGAGTGATTACAATAATCAGTAGAGTTATCAAGACGAGCTTGATTTAGTTCTTTAGTTGTTAGCGGATGCTAAAGAAGTTGAAAACGATATAGTTAAAGACTATAAATAGGTCTTAATCAAATTAGAAAAATTGTATAAAGACGAGTTCCCGTTTTATTTTAAGCGGGGATCGATTGATATGAAACGATACCAAGCGCTTGCACATTCATTGATGCGGGGAGGGCATATTACCTAGATGGAATAGACCCTTAGGCAAATGCGGCGTGACTTAAAAGAATTACAGAACAACAGATTAATGGCATGGTTAATTCTAGATTATTAGATGACGGCAGCGGCGACCGCGCAATCCGTTGGTAATAAGAATTTCATTCTTCCTATTGATATTAAGAAGAAAGTATTAGAGCCATGGTGTGAAGACAAGAAAACATTTAAAGATAGATCAAACTACATTGTTGATACTCTTGATTCTAAGCTTCGCTCTGTTCTGTTGTAGGGAATTCACAATGGTTGGTCATTAGATAAAATGACTGAAGAACTTCAAAAGCTAACAGGATTTGCTGCATATCAAGCTAGACGGCTTATTAGAACCGAAACAATGGCAATTTATAGCAAAGCCACTAAAGATACCTATTTATAGAGTGGTGTTAAATATGTGGAAATAATTGGTGATGCGGAATGCGGAGGGATTTGCTTAGATTATGTAGGATAGGCTATCCCGCTTGCAGAAGCTGATGTTGGAGTTGATTTACCTCCATATCATCCTAATTGTGCTTGTTCCTTTTGTGCATATGACTAGTTTGAAAAGGAAAACTGACAAAAAATTTGGTCAAGTTTATATAATTTATTTCTTATAATTTTGAATAATGGTAGAAAGAATTATTCAAAGGAGAAATAGATTATGAAACAAGAAACCTGGAAAACAATTTAGGATTTTCCTAGATATGAAGTAAGCACACAAGGAAGAGTCCGCAATAAAGAAACACAACGAATTCTTAAACCTTATTCTAGCCGCACTCAAAAAGGAGTAGGATATTTAAAGGTTAAGTTAGCTACTGGTAAATATGAATATAAACAGAAATATGTTCATAGGGCTGTTGCAGAAGCTTTTATTCCTAATCCAGAGGGGTTGCCGCAAATAAATCACATTGATTAGGATAAGGAAAATAATAATGTTGAAAACCTTGAATGGTGTACATCAAAATATAATGTAAACTATGGTAATGTACAAAAACGTAGAATTGACAAACGAAAAGAACATTTTAACAAAGATATTGTTCAATACGATTCAGGTGGAAATGAAGTTGGTCGTTTCGAATCTGTAGCTAAGGCTGCTGCAGCCACTGGGTATAATAAAAATACCTTATCTATGGCTATGAATCAAGGTTTAAAACATAAAGGTTTTGTTTGGAAATTTTAGGACAAAATCGAATAAGTGATTAAATAAAATTTTTATAAACCATGAGGGACATTAAGTAACTCATTTATTTTTGATACAAGGGCGCTTTGATAGCGAACTTTTAAGGAGATATAGATTATGGAAGAAAATAAAACAACAGTTGAGACTGGGGCAGAGGAAACAGTTCAAGAGGTTAAGACCTATACACAAGAAGAAGTTGATAAACTTCTGCAACAGGAAGCTGATAGGAGAGTGACATCCGCACTTAAGAAACAGAAACAGAAATTTGAAAATGAACGCGCAGAAGCTGAGAAATTGCGTGATATGGATGAAGCTCAAAAGAAAGAATATGAATTTCAAAAAAGAGTTGCAGAACTCGAAGCAAAAGAAAGAGAGTTTGCACTTACACAGAATAAGTTAAGTGCATCAAAGGTTCTTGCGGATAGAGGGCTGCCAGTACAATTTGTAGATTACATTGTGACCGACGATGCCGAAAGTATGATGGAAAACATTAACAATTTTGAGAAGGCATGGAAGGCTGCGCTTGCGGATGCTGTAAATTCTAGGTTAGCGACTCCCGCTCCAAAGGGAAGTTCAGTATCGCAAACTGGCATGACTAAAGAACAGTTCGCAAAACTTACAGTATCACAGCAAGCCGAATTATATAGAACAAATCCAGAGTTGTATAAACAGATGACAACTCGATGAATAGAAGGAGATTATAATTATGGCTCATAAAGTATATGAAAATTTTGTATTAGAAAATAAACTTGAAGATTTACTTACTACTAATGTTAATCTTCAATCTTATATGACAGTAGATACTTCACTTACAGAAAATGCAGGTATGATTAAGACTATTCATACTTACACTTCTACTGGTGATGTTGAAGACCTTGAAATGGGTGAAGGTAATACAGATGACATCGAAGTTAGCTTCACTGATGTGGACTACGTTGTAGGTGTTACTCAGGGTAGATTCCAATACTACGATGAACAAGAAATGAAAGATCCTATGGTAGTAGATGCTGGTCTTTATGGACTTGCAACCCGCATGACAAATGACTTTACAAGAAAAGCGATTGCGGAATTTGGTAAGGCTACTATTACATATGACGCTTCCGCAACAGGACTTACATTTGATGCTGTTGTTGATGCTATTGCTAAATTAGATCTTGAAGATGAAACAGGTTATTTCATTCTTATCAACACAGGTGACAAAGCCAAAGTTAGAAAGGCTCTTGGTGATGACCTTAAATATGTTGAAGATTTCGTAAGAACTGGTTACATTGGAACAGTATGTGGTGTTCCTGTAATTGTTTCTAAGGCAGTTCCTGAAAATACTGCATTCCTTGCTAACGCTGAAGCAGTTACTCTTTTCATTAAGAAAGGTTCTGAAATTGAACAGGAAAGAGATGCCAACTACCGTAACAATAAAGTATTTGCTCGTAAAGTAGCCCTCGTTGCTCTTACTGATGCTACTAAGGTTGTTAAGATTACAACTGGTGCTGCCGCTGCTGGTGGTGGAACTCAAGGCGGAGGTACCGAAGGTGGAACTCAAGGCGGAGGTACCGAAGGTGGAACTCAAGGCGGAGGTACCGAAGGTGGCGGTACTCAAGGCGGAACTACAAATCCTTAATTTGATAAAGGAGTTTAATCATGCTGGATAAAATAAAATTATTATTAGGAATTAATGAAGATGATGAAAGTAAAGATGAGTTACTTGATCTCTTGATTAGTATGTGCAAAGATGAAGCAATTGATTTTTGTAATCTTTCCGAATATAATAAGAAATTAGATTCCGCAGTAATAAGCATGGTTATTTAGAAATACAACGCTATGGGGACTGAGGGTTTATCCTCAGTCTCCGGTTCTGGCGTTAATGAGAGCTATATTGATGGATATAGTAAAAATATTATATCTACACTTACAAAACACAGAAAGATTAGGTGTATATAATATGGTAATGCGAGATATATTAATTGAAAACATTCAATAGTATGAAGATGATAATGGCGGTGGCCGCCGCAAGGTTGGCGATCCAGTTCAAAGAGAGATCATCTGTAATGCTTCTTTAAATACTAATCCTGAAGTAGCAGGACAGTATGGTTTGAATGGATAGCAGGTTTTGATTGTTTTCTCTTGGGAATAGCTTAAGAAAGATGCTAAATATATTTTTAGAGATAAGAACTATTCCTTAAGATTTAGTAACCCGCATCGCCGCTTTGTACATTCTATACTGGTTGAAGAAAAGAGGTAATCAATGTATACAGTTGATGAAAACAACAAGATTACGATTGTAAAAAAGGATACCGCCTATTTTTCTGTAGCTCTTGATAACTATGAACTGCGGGAAGGGGATAAGATTACTTTTACAATCTCAAAAGAAAAAGAATCACAAACACCTCTTGTACAAAAAGTGATTACTGAATTTACTAACAACAATATGGCTATTATCTATTTAAGTTCAGAAGATACTAATTTAGATAAAGGCACATATTTTTATGATATACAATTAGACACAGAAACAGGTTGGGTTGATACTGTTGTTGGCCCAGCTAAGATTAAGATAGTTTAGGGGGTAACGTACTGATGGCAAATGATATTACCGCAACTCTTTATTCGTTAAAGAATATTACCCCAACCCAGGCAGAGAATAGCGAAGAACTGGGGTTTATTAGAGTCGTAGGCAATGGATTAAGTGCTTACGAAGTTGCTGTTGAAAACGGATTTAGCGGGACTGAAGCACAGTGGTTAGCTTCATTAAAAGGACCAAAAGGTGATGATGGTAACCAAGGATTGCGGGGACCGCAAGGATAGACTGGACCTCAAGGACCAAAAGGTGATAAGGGTGATAAAGGAGATCCCGGTGAAGCAGGACCAAAAGGTGAAGATGGTGCTGTTACTTTTGAATCTTTAACTCCTGAGCAGAAAGCTTCTCTTAAGGGAGATAAAGGTGACAAGGGAGATAAGGGTGACACTGGTGCAACCGGAGCTCAAGGACCTCAGGGTATTCAAGGGGTACAAGGACCACAGGGTGAAACTGGTCCTCAAGGATAGCAAGGTCCACAAGGTATTCAAGGTCCAAAAGGGGATACTGGTGATACGGGACCAAAAGGAGATACAGGTTAGACCGGCCCGCAAGGTGTTCAGGGTCCAAAAGGTGAAAAGGGAGATACTGGTAATAATGGTTTTTCACCCTCTGTTGTTGTAACACAAACAAGTAATGGTTATCATTTAGCGGTAACTGATATTGCTGGCACTACTGAAGTTGATTTAACAAACGGTCAAGATGGTGCAACAGGTGCGACTGGACCTCAAGGAGAGCAAGGTCCCGCAGGGACAAATGGTACAAATGGTACCGATGGAGATGATGGTATTACTCCAACAGTAACAGTAACTTCAATTACTGGTGGTCACAACATAGCATTTAATTATGGTACTGGTGATCAAAGAAATACTGATTTTGATGTAATGGATGGTCAAGATGGAACAGGTGGAGATATTAAACCAGGTATTTTTAATAATTTAACTTATTTTGATTATTCAGAGACTGATTTGAGAGATGCTATTCCTAAAACTGGAATGTTTTTCCCATCAAAATTGGAAAATATACCTGTAAATACTTATGGATATGTATGTCTCCCAAGTGTTGGAGTTCCAACTAGTTCTTCCTATAATGGAAGCACAGCTTTTTCTTGGGAGACTTTGCCTAACTCTACTACAATAACGACCAACTACACAACGATAAGATATGCGTATTTTGATTTAGACCCAGATAGATGCTGGGGAACAAATGAAAATTCTAATAATAGAACAAGATTATTTATTTATTTCTTGGGTCTTGGTGACTCTTTCCGGGACCTTGATAATATATATGGTCGTATTTATTAGTATAATGGTTATAATAATCAATATAGCGCATGGAGTAATAAAGTAATTCCTTTATTTAAACATACGACATATACAGCGGGAACTGGTATTGAAATTACTAATGGAGTGATTTCCGCAACTGGCGGCGGAGGTGGAACAGGACAAGATGGTATCACACCTATTGTTACAGTAACTTCGATAACCGGAGGACATAATGTCGCATTTAGTTATGGGACAGGAGATTCTCGTAATACTGATTTTAATGTATATGATGGTCAAGATGGACAGGATGGGGCAGGAGCTACTTATACCGCAGGTACTGGAATTAGCATTGTTAATGGTGTCATTTCTGTTAATCTTACTAATGCAGAGGAGGTACAATATTAATGAGTGTAGTATTAATTAATGATAGCACGCTTACTGATATTGCCGATGCTATTAGAGAACAAAATGGAACACAAACTACTTATTATCCTAGTGATATGGCTGATGCTATTGCCGCTATTGAAGGCGGTGGTGGAGCAGAAATTCCTACTATTAATTTTCCCTTTGATGGATCAAATCTATTTGGTAGTAAAGTTTTTATAGCTTTAAAAGATTTATTAAAGAATAAAATAAATTTTACAGGAGATTCAAATTTAAGTAATATTGCTTAGACTACAAGTTTGTAGGATCTTTCTAGTTATACTTTGCCTTTAACTATTTCTGCTAATGCTTCATCTGTTACAGTACAGGTAAATTATTCTTTTCGTACTAGTAATGTAAAAAAATTACCTATAATTACTTTAAATTTAAATAATAACCCAAATCTTCGGACTGGGTTTAATTTAACTGCAAATGGAACTTTTTATGATTGTCGTTCTTTATAGTCTATTCCATCTAATTTTTTTGATTTTTTAACAAATAATTCAGATGTGTTATTTGCGATACAGAATAAATTTCAACAAACCCCACAACAGACATTTTTACATTGTTATAAATTAAAAACTATTCCTGATCTCAGTTGGTGGTCTGTTGTAACAAATTCATCTCAATATGGCCTTTTAAATTTTTCTCAAGGTTTTGGTCAAGATTATAGTTTAACAAGTTTAAATCTTCCATTATATAGGGGTTATTCAAGTCAACAAGTAGCTCCTATAACTGCAAATATGTTTGGAACAGCCGGTGCTAATTTATATTGCATTAAAGATATAACTTTTTTAATGGAAAATAACGCTCCAGTAGTTAGAGAATATAAAAGTCAAAATTTTAAAGTATTTGCTGATTATGGTGTTACTCCTGTTGGTTTTAGTAAGGATACATATTTTGATACTACTAAAGAAGTTACCGATGCAGCAAGTTATGAAGCATTAAAAAATGAAGATTGGTGGTTTACTACTCTACCTGAGTATTCAAGATATAATCATGATAGTGCGGTAAACACTATTAATTCACTCCCAGATACTAGTGCATATATAGCAACAGCAGGTGGTACTAATACTATTACATTTGAAAATGCTACTAACAAAGGATCTGCAACAGATGGAGGAGCAATAGCAGACCTCACTGCCGCAGAAATAGCAGTAGCAACTGCAAAGGGTTGGACAGTATCGTTAACATAAAAGAGGTAAAACATGAAAACACAAGAATATACAGTGCAAAGATACGATGCGGATGAAGGTAAAGTATTTGATTGGGCTGATTTATCAACACATGTCACTGTTGAGAAAGATCCTGAAACTGGAGTAGAAACAACAGTACAAGAACATCTTTACTCTAAGACATTGTTCTTAGGCATCACAGATAGCATCGATAATTACGTAGAAGTTGACGCTCCTACGCAGGAGGGTTAATATGGTAATAAGAGATAGAGTTATATATGCGGATGAAGGTAAGGTATTAGACTTTAAGAAACCTCATTACGCATTAAATGAAGATAATGTTGTTACTGAGGTTCATCTGTATTCCCCGTCTCTCAGGATGGGGAGTATGGATACCCCAGATAATTATATAGAAGTAAATATAGAAGATATTGAGGAAGAATAATGGCATTATATGCATATATAAGCGGAGATGATTTAGGTTTACAAACTGAAGTCACTGGGACAGCACTGATGCCAGTAGATTCAGATGCAAACGGCGAAAATAATACTCTTATAAATGATGAACAAGTAACAGTTACAGTAGAAGTGGATTACAGTGACGCTTTTGCGGAATTTGCTGATGCTTTTTACCAAGCGGCAACTAACTTAGTGCCTATAAACACTGGTCGTTTATATTCATCAATTTCTGCATCGGCAGATGATTGGAGTATATCTTGCTATGCAGACACTGAATATGCTCAATATGTTGAATATGGAACTTGGAAAATGATGGCTCAACCTTATTTTGGGCCTGCTCTTGAACAAGCTTGGGATCAAACCGCCGCGGAATTTGACGCTGCTTATCAAGAGGCTGCAGATGAACTACATGACATTTTAGTAAATGATTTTGAAGACCCCAGTGAAATGATGGGTCACGGTACTTTTGCTTAGTCTTTTTTTGCGGGTGTTTTTGGAGCTGTTTTTGGGGGAGTTTTTTCAATACTTGCAGATATGCTTTCTGGAGGATAGAAAATTGGCTATGATAAAGCCGGACCTGTTTTTAGTCTAGGTTCGCCCTCCTCTTATATTGAAATAATTTAAAGGAGAGTTTATGATAAATAAAATTAAAACAAAATTATTTGAAATACTCTCTACTAAATATGCAAACTATCAAGTTATTGATAATCCAAAGAGAAGACAAGATAAATTTCCTTGTATTGAAATTAGATTATCAACAGTAAATAGAGATAGATATAATAAGAATTATCAATGTGTTGTTAGATATCAAGTACATATTTTTTCTGAATACGATGGATAGCAATAGATACTTGATATGGAAGCAGAAATATTTGATGAATTATAGCAGTTCTATGCAATAGATGGAATAGTGTATGTAAATGAGACCTTCCGCATTTTAGATGATAAATCTACAGGAGTAATGCGGAAACATGGTGTCCTGACTATCTCTTTCTATTGCAATGGAATGGAGTAGGAGGTTGAAAATGAAAATGGTTAAACCTCCGCATAAGGGAGTAGACGCAGTTCTTTACATTGGAGACAAAGTGATTGGTGGCCAATAGAACTGTATATTAAATAGACAAATGTCTCCTATAAAAATCACCAATCAGATTCATGGAGACTGGGAGGAAAACATTGCGGGCTTAAAAAGTTGGTCTTTAAGATGCGGCGGAGTGTTCATAAAGGATCAGGAAGCATGGGATGCCCTAGAACAAGCATTTCAGGATGGATAGAAAATCAGGGTTAAATTAACTGACAACTTTAAACAATATTAGGGCGAAGCTTTAATTACCAATATGCCACTCACTGCCGCATTTAATAAGGCTTATACTTATTCTATTACTCTTTTGGGGGTTGGCGCTTTAGAATGATAATAAGGGAGATAAATGGTCAAATTTATTCCTTCAAATTTGGTCTGAAGTATTTAACCCTATTAAAAGATTTTTTATATAATGTGAAAGACGAGGAGATTCTTTTATAGAAACTTTTCTTTCTAGCTATTGACAGGAAGGACAACTGGCAATAGGTATACAAGACTTGTCCAGATGCTTTAAGCATAATCCTTTTCTCTCTTTTTAATTCTTTCGATATTGAGGGTTCATTTGATGAAATTAAATAGTATATTTTACAAATGGACCCTCTTTAGTTTGATTAGCTATGTAAAGTGTTGGTAGGAGAGGTTGGAATGTCTATTGAAGATTTTTATAACCTCTCTCCACATGAGGCTAATCTCATTTATTAGGGTTACTTGAAAAGAAAAGAATTAGAAGGAAATATAATGATTATGGCAATTAGAGAAGCTTTTAATTCTTAGGCTGAACCGCTTACATTAGTATAGGATATCGGCTATAAAAAAGCTTCTTTAGAAGAAAGAAATAAAACATTTTAGAATCTTGGAATCTTGAGGGAATAAAATGAATATCACAAATATTGGAGATACTAATCAAGCTATGCAATAGAATATCAGAAGAAACATTCAAAACTCTAATGGCGGTTTACCGCATATTGAGTCAACTCCAATGCCGATAAATGATTATTCTATGCAAGATGATTAGTCAATGAATAACTTATTAAACCATATTGGATTAGAAATCCAAAGAAGAGGAGGTAATTAATGCTAATTAATGGCATAGACCTGTCTACTCTTGGGATTCAGCTTTATGACCGGGTTATCCAGAGCAATACGGTTGAAACTTCAAGAGACTGGTTGGAGGGTGATAATCAACCAACTTTTATTAGACAGCAAGATAAATTTAAAAATATTCAGCTTAAATTCTTAGTATTAAAAGATGATGAAGCTGAAGCCTTCTTAGTTATGAGTAAGTTAACATCAATGTTAAAGAAAGCTAGTATCATATTTGATGATATTAACTTGATATTTGATGTTACAATGCGGGGCGCCGCATCACAAAACAGATTAAAGAATGGTAATTTCGTTTTAACATTCAATTTGTAGAGTGATTACGCAAGAGGTGGTACAGAAGTATATACCACTGATACTGTTGCTACTGATTATTTTAAATTAAAAGTTCTTTATTATAGGAATGGCAATACCTTACTTTCTACTGATGATGTAATGATTAAAGCATCAGATTTTAATGAGAATACTACATTTGATTCTCTTGGGATTGTATTAAATAAATATCAACCTGAATATTTTCAGAGTGGAGTTATTGCTAATTTTAATAATAAGGAATTAACTTTTTCTAATTTAAAAGATGTTGGTACTTTAATTATTAACTATGCTCCTATTGTGTATCAAAAGCAAGTTAGCTTTTATAGACAAACAGAAGAAGATGGCGAGTATGCTTGGATTGAGGATACTGTTCTTAATTTTACAAAAGAACAAGTTGATAATGCAAATAGTTTAGGTGATTTAATTGATTTTTCAAGAAATAAACCTAATGGTACTAGAGTATTAACAGATTTCAACGATGCGTCTCCATATGTTTTCTCATTTACAAGTCTTATATCATTACCTTATCTCACAGTTAGATATGAATATATTGCAAATGAACAGAAAAAAGAATTAACTGTTACATTCTACACAGAAAATGATAGCGGTCAATTTGAATTTAAAGACGCCACTGTTTATATTATCGGCGAAGGTGATGTTCTTCCCGGAGCAAAAATTACGGACTTTATTAATAAAGACCTATATAAACCTCAAAAGTATTATAATTCTGGAACTGTAGTTAACATGGATTCTAATACAGAACTTACTTTTGAAACTTTACCAACGTCAGTACAGATTAATTATCCATTAACCGAAAACCGCGTGTATGTGGAATATTTTTATGGTTCTTATCCAAATTGGAGTAGAATTACAACTCATACACATTTAATTAAATATAAAACTAGCTATGATAATGCGGAAGATATATTAGCGGCGGTTAATATTGATTTAGATAGGTATTTAACTGTAGAGTATAATTCTGGAAGATTGTTTAACGTACAAGGTTCAATTACTTCTTTTGATGATTTAATTGATGTGGGTGTTTTACAAATATTTTATAGTGCAAAAGATTTTGATTTAGTTGTTGATTATTATCAAGATGATGAAAAGCTTGAATCAAGAACTATTCAAATTAATGCCACTCAATTCTTAAATTCACCTGCGCTTGCACAGATTGTTAATATTAACTTATTACGTCCAGAAGGATATATTTTTGATGCAGATAACTCTTATCAAGGTGCTGTTGAATTAGCTACATTATTAGCAAATGCACCAATTAAGATTGCATATAAAGAAGTTGATGTAGTTCGTACTAAAAGTATTGTTATTAAGTATAAACAAGAGTTAGCATCAATGTATAGTACCATTAATACTTCTATCATAACAATAGAAGAATCACAGGTGGGCGGTGGAGTTACTTTAGCTTCATTGTTTGACTTAAATGCTCATAAACCTGAATATTATAATGATGGTATTATAGATGGGGAATCCGCAACTGCTATTTTAACTTTTGAAGATATACAAGGAACATATAATGTATTATATTCCGCAACTCAATATAGCACATCAGTTAGATATTATACAGATGAAGTAGCTGATGAGAACTGGATTGGATCAGATACTTTAAATTATACTGTATTAAGTTTTTCAACTAATACTACTTTAACTGATTTAGGATTAGATATTAATGGTTTCAAACCTAGCTATTGCGGCAATGGTGAGGTACAATATACTGGACCAGTTAATTTCTCTGCATTGAGAGCTGTTGAATCTATTGATATTGTGTACACAGCTGAAAGTGAACCAGTTGATCCAAGTGGAATTAACTATCCACATAGAATTCTTTTCTTACAACATAATGATATGGGTGAGTTTGAGAATTTATATACAAACTGGACATTAAATCATGCTTATATCAATACTGGAGTAACTTGCGATGATGTTAGTAAATTAACAGTTTTAGTAGATACTTACAGAGTATTTGACACTGAACCTCTTTACAATGTAAATGTAGGAGATGCTTATTTATTCGGTTCTGTATCTGCGGATTGTAATTATTATATTAAGTATCGTAATAATACTCAATTCGGTCCTAAGGCTGAAATGACTGGTGTTAATACATTTAACGTAGCTGCTGGCCGCGGCACACCAGAATTAATTGTTGAAGAAAATGCATCTGAAGGTTTTAGTTCTAATACTGGTATTTCTTCTTCTACAAGAGAAGGGTACAGTTATGGTACTATTACTTTTACACATTTAGTTCAATCTAATCATGTACCAATGAACCTCCCGCTTTATTTATTTGCTTGTGATTATAACGGTTCTTATAAAGGCGGTATTGCAGGTGTTGGTATTAAGAGTTGTAAAATTTATTATGACGGAACGTTAATTCGTGACTTTGTCCCTGTTGCTTTCTTTGATAAGATTGGTGATAAGATTGCTCCAAGTAATTGTCTTTACGATAAGATTACAGAGAATTTCTTTGAAGATGTAACTGGATTAAATAGTTTTAATATCATGGATGACCCTGATGTAGTAGATGATGATCCAGAGCATAAGATTGGAAAATGTTATGTAAATTATTATAAAGATAACGTATTATTTAATACAGTTACCTATTACTTTAGAGGTAGTGATTTCACAGAAAATAGTAACTGGATTGAAAGCACCAATTTATTTATGGATGATTTTCAACCTAACTATTGCGGCAGTGGTACGATTGTTAATTTAGCTGATATTGGAGTAATTAATTTTGATAATGTAAATAACTTTACATTCCATGTTAATTATGAAAGTATTAGTTATAATATTACTGTTAATTATTATAGAGATAGCGCAGATGATGAAAACAATTTAATCACATCAGACGTGATTGAACTTACTGAAAAAGATTTCTTATCAGTTCCTACTTTTGGACAGATAGTTCCGTTATTAAAATATAAACCGGATAATTATAAAGTTAATTATGAATATCCTGAAACAAAAGTAACACTAAGACGTATCTTAGAACACTCACCTTATACTATTGTATATACAGAGGTTGAGAATCCGCAAGTTTATACAACTAAGGTTACCTATTGGCGGAAGGTCTTTGGTATTACTCCACTTAATAAACTTGAGTCTTATGAGAAGGTTGGGGAAGTTACCTTATCTCTTGATGAAACTCAATTTGCAGATGGCGAGTTTATTGAAAAACATATTAATTTTAATCAATTCAGACCGCAATCCGCAATATCTGGTGTAAGTTTCTATAAAGAAGGTTTAAACTATTTATGGTATCTTGAAGATGAAAATCTTTACTCACCAGATGTTTTAAAGAGTGAATATAAAATCTTATATGATCCTGCTCCGTTTAGCATTGAAATTAGATATTATACGGATGAGGTGGATGAAGAAAACTTAATCGGTAACAATTATTGGCAAGTTCAAGTAGATGATTGGCATGATGATGAACAGTTCCAATTAACTGATGAATTACCAAATGCATATTTTAATGCTTACAAACCAATTATTTGTTGGGGCGGTGTTTTAGCGGACGAAACAGCATGGTATACATTTACTTCTCTTGTTGAAGCAGGTCATGTAGATATTATTTATGAAACTAAAGAATAGCCGCATGATCCTGATGATGAAGATTGGCCGAGTAAGATTCTTTGGTTTGATACTGCTGAAGGATATACACAAATAGCTGAAGGAGGAGATTTTGGTACTGAAGCAATAGCTAGAGATGAATGGGTTCCAGGAAGATATCCACATGGAACTTGGGGAACTCTACCTGTTCCATATTGGAATTCACTTGGGGAACAAACCTTCTACCCAAAAGCAAATATTATCACTCCTTATTTAGATTTAGGATATACTCCTAAATAGATTGGTAGGCTTAAAAGTGAAATAAAGGCTTATTGTTTAAATCAAGGATCTATAGGTGGAACTAGTCATTATTCACTTAAGGGTAATGATTTTGCAGGATTCTTTGGATATTATCCTGCTCAAAATTTTGAAGAAACAATTAAGGATTTAGGAAAACAAACTAAACCTTATACAGCTGCTGCGTAGAACAACGACGGCGATTTTAGATATATTGGACATACCATGACAACACTTTGGGATTATGGTGGATAGTTAGGTCAACCAACTCATGTGGACGGTCATTCATATAATAGTCATGCAACACCTTATGCACCTGATGGGTATGCTCTTAATGGATCAATTGAATCAGTGAGGGAATTACATGGAGGAATGAGGCGAGGAAAAGCTTCAATTCTAGATGAAGAATTAAGATCTGTTCCTTTATTCTATACCTATTCTGTTGACAAAAATTAGGGACATGGTTAGTATCCAATGTTTGGTGCAATTCCTGTTCCACAAAATAGCATAAAAAGTCCTGCTGTACATATTAATCCAAGTTTTCTTGAC
>Ga0247608_10002076_pt1 | contig 26045 bp, 34 predicted proteins | sample 176DNAGHGlowgp2_FD_193490 | JGI IMG/M metagenome (GOLD analysis project Ga0247608, IMG submission 193490) | Sheep rumen microbial communities from Palmerston North, Manawatu-Wanganui, New Zealand - 1766 DNA GHGlow gp2 | ecosystem: Host-associated > Mammals > Digestive system > Stomach > Rumen ... | reverse complement strand
AACAACAATTCTTTTGGTTTATCACACCTACCACCATTCCAGTTCCCGTGGTTTTCGTAGGCTTCTTTTGATTCCCAAACTTCAAAATGTGATGTCATTAGTGACCTCCATAAAATGGTTCTATTATAATATAAAAAAATTATAGCGATCTGTCAATAACAAATCGCTTAGATTTTGTAAATTTTTGTTTACATTTAGTTAAAAATCGCTCTCAATTTTCTTAAGTTTCTGCTGTAATTCTTCATTCTTATCCAACAAATCAAAATAGCCTTCTATTCCTGATTCACAGAATTTTTTCATTTTCTGTAATGTTTTAATGGTTTCGGCTCTAGCACGGACATGATTTTTTGGTGGATTGTATGTCTTTTCTATTCTGAATTCTAAAATGTATTTTTTCTTAACTGTTATCTGTATATTATCTAAATCATTATAGAAATATATTTTTAATGGTTTTCCTTTTTTATTCCATAACCAATATATTGATTCGCAATGAGTGTATCTATAGCCATATCTAGTAAGAAGTTCAACTATCTTTTTTTCTGTCTTCTTTGTTATTGTTTTATGTGATAGAAATATATCTTCATTCAAAAACAAAATAATTATTTTGAATATAATAACGATAGCAATTAGAATTTGATTTATTGTTGACATTTAAAATCCTCTTTAATCTTCTCTAACTTTCGTAAATGCATATAATCTTTAATTTCTTTTGTCTTTCTACTTGCTGCTTTCCAAGCTGTTCTATAATTTTTTGTATTAACACAAGAACCTATAAAACTAATTTTATATGAAACACAATCTATATCAAAATAATAATTACCAACAACACAATCGTAATAAATTATTCTATTACGATAATCAATCATTTCCATACCAAATTCGGCACAAAGATTTTTTAATTGTTCTTTTGTCATTGAAAATCCTTCTCTATATTTTTTCTTTTCAAATAGTGTTGTAGATACTTTTGTTTATGAATAACGATTCTCTCTAGATCTTCTTTCGTGTAATCAAATCCTTTAAGATAGAACATTATCTCTCCGCTGTTTTTGTGAAATACTTTATTCCAAATGCCAGTATTATTGATTTCGTTAAAAATTAGATTATATGAAAAGAAAATCCCTCTATCACTGGAACTTCTCAATGAACTATAAGTCCATCTGTACATTCTATTTACAACATCTTCAACATCAAACAATTTACTCAATCTATAATTCCTTTGGATTGACTAGACAGACTTTAATTTTTCCAAAATCAAGTTTCTCAAATTCATCAATCAAATCATCCACTAGCCAGAATGTAGTCGGCTCATTTACTTCTGTAGCTGTAGCCAATGAAATAAAACAAGATGGCTTTGTCAGACCAAATTCTTCCATCATTCCTGGACACATTGCTCTTTCTTTGTCTTGCTCCATCAACCATCCATTTCTTATAGATTTGTCTACTGAATCTTCCTTCACTAGAACTTGGAAAAATCTCTTTTCTTTATCAACATCCAATCTATCCAGCATTAGCCGGATTAGTGTTGGGTCTATATCGTTTTTCGTAATCCAGCCCCAAGTATTGAAACATACGAAATCTGCGGACTTCAAGAATTTCTTGATTCGTTCACAGTTATCGTCTAGAAACTGCCGATTAACCAAATCGTCAATTATCGTGTTCTCAATATCTAGGAATACAATGTTCTTCATTCTCTAATGTTTAGTCTTTTTAGTTTGACATCACCACATTTCTTGCATCTCATATAGCAAATCTTTCCGACTTTAACATGCTGGTGACTGTTATCATCCCAATCCATCAATGGTGATTCTTCATCAATCTCCCATTCGTGCTTGCACATCTTTTCTAGAATTGCAGGCAATATGAACAAGAAAGCAATGAAAATGAATGGAATGATTATAATTAGAGCGAGCAAAATTGCTTCCATGATCTGACTCCTTATTGTGATACTGCTATAAATTACATTACTACAGCAATAAAAAACCAACATTTAGGACAACCAATGCCCAAAGAAATGCGGTATGCCATTTTTGAATTTTACCAGCAGTATGAATCGCGGCAAATGTACAGAATGCTGCTGCAAACAAATTAAGAAATTGCATAGTTATAATCTCCTTGTTGAAGTTTTATACCAAAAATATATTATTTTTGATTCTTTGTCAATAGGTTTTTAGTAATTTTATGTAAATTTTTGATAGCATTAATATATAACACCATTACATGACTTACATTGGATAGTACCTTTAGCTGTAGAACCACCACCTTCTATTGGTTTTATAACATAAGGATAAAGAGTTAGTGTAGATGTTCCTGTATTTGTATAAAAAAATGTTATTCCATATGTTTGATCTGTTGAAGCCGTATTTGTTGTTACTTCTGTAAATCTAGAATATTTAGCAGAATAAGTTTTATAACTGTGATTATTTGTACTACCAGAAAATAATCCGAAATAATAACTTATTCCACCACCCATATAAGATCCACCATATATATCAACATTCATGTTGAACATTAATGTTTTTTTAGATGGAATTGATAATTTTATTATTGTACTTCCTGCTGATGGAATTTGTTGTGCTTGTAATTGTCCAGAATTAGATGTCCAAGTAATATAATTTGCAACAGTTCGTGTTGTAGTTCCTATATTACTAGCACCATTATTGTATATGTTTGTTGCACTGATGTTAGTAGAAGATAAATTTGGTGATATAATTGTTCCTTCTTTTGCTTTTATTTTAAATGCTGAAGAAGTATAGAATAATTTACCATTAGAAGAATTAGTCCAAACTAAATTAAAAACAGTATCGTTGGAATTCCAATCTGTCATATAAAACTTAGTATTTGAATCACCTATATTTGTAGCACAAATGTTGGTAGCACTAATGTTGGAAAATTTAGCACTATTACCTGTTGAAGTTAATGATATTGATGATGTAGCACTATACAAATCTGCCACTACACCAATACCACTACAGTCACCATCTTCCATTGAAAAACCAAACCAGCCACCAATACCAGCATTATAATAAGATTGTAATGATGTACCAAATCTTCTAGGTTGATTAAAATAAGTAAATACTAAAGCACCTTCTGCTATATTACTACCATTTTTACCACTAAAATATAATTTTGGGTTGGTGGAACTATAACTAATCTCATCAATTAATGTACCAGTATATTGTAATGTCATTTGTGGTCTAGCTGCATGTGCACTAATGCTACCGCCAATATAAGTATTACCCTTCCAATCAACAACAAAAGCATCAGATCTTTTAGTATCTGTACCATTACCAATTACAAATGCTGCATTAGATGAAGTTTTATTCCACTTACCACCAACATGCATTGCTGAATCTCCAGCTATTGTAGCAAAACCTTCTGCATGTGAAACATCACCTTGTGCTAAAGTAGAACCGCCTTCAGCATGAGAATTACTACCTGATGCTGTATTACCAGCACCCTCAGCATGTGAAGCATTACCACTAGCAACAGACAAATATCCTTCTGCATGAGCTGCTTGACCAAAAGAAGAATTTTGATAACCTTCTACATGTGATATTATACCACTTGCTAAATTTTTAGCCCCTACCGTAAAAGACCATTTAGCAAATGAAGAATTTTCTTGCCCTAAAGAAATTGAATTATTTTCTCTTGCTATAGAATTTTCACCAAAAGAAAAAGTCCAATTACCAGATGCTAGTGTACCAAATCCACCAGCATGACTATAATCACCAAGTGCTTTACTAGAACATCCTTCAGCATGAGAAGCACTACCAACAGCACTTGTTTTTAATCCAAAAGCAGCTGCACCAACACCAGACGTATAAGTACCAGATCCAGCAACAAAGCTCATATCGGCACTGTCACCAACAGTACCATCAGTATTGACTGATATTACACCATTATCAATTTTTAGATCTGTTCCAGCAGAAAGAACACCACCACTTTGAATACGATTTTTTAATTCATTGTAGAATGCTTGCATCGCATCCATATCATAATACTTATCAGCCATATTATAAACCTCTTATATACAATCTATTTATGAGAAAAAGGTCCTATTTAAGGACCTTTAATTATATTGTAAAAATTATATCATTACCATGTGATACCAGCAGTAACTTCAGTTGTAGTATAAGGAACAAAATTTGATGTATTATAGAAATTAGCAGCAGCTGTTCCACCCAAATTTGCTGCATTTGTGGCACTTCTTGATGTACCACTAAAATTAGATGCTGTATCACCAGACCAAGCAGTACCAATAAAATCACCAATAGCTTTCAATGCCATACTACCTAGTGTAATGGTCTTATCTGTGTTTTGGTTCAATGTGAATGAACCTGTTGCAGGTGAAGTACCAGTAGTAATCTTAATTTCATTATTATTTACTGTTGGTATAGTATATGATTTAGCAGAAATCGTTAATGAATTTGCTGCACTAACAAAATCAATGTTATTACCAGCAACAAAAGTAAATGTATCTGCAGTAGTTGATGGTGTGAATGTTCCTTTAGTTGTAGTTCCAGATTTTGCAGCTATTGTAGCATAGTTCTTTATGCCTGTCAAGCCAGTTAAACTATCTTTAGTATCATTCCAATCTTTAGCATATCCACTAGCAGTCTCAATGTTATTACTATTACCAGTAATCCAATTATAAGCACTTTGTCCTGATTTTGCAGAGCCAATTACATTAGCAGCAGCAGTTCCACCTAGAGCAGCAGCATTATCAGCAGATTTTGCTTTACCACTGAAAACGGAATTGGTAGAACCAGACCAAGAAGTAAATGCTGTTGTTTTTAAGTAATCAGAAAGATCAGTTGATGTATCACCAATTTGAAGCATTTCTGCAGTAGTTGTACCAGTAAGAACCCATTCTTCATATTTGTCAGACCCAGTACCACTAGGACCAATCAAATATATACTCAATTTATCTAGTTCAGTAGAAGGTATATCACCACGGGTAGCATAAGGACCTCTGAATGCTGCTTTGGTAGTCATTGCAGCAGTAATGGCATCATTTACTGCTTTTGGTGTAGTAAATTTATTTGTTGTGGTTGTATCTACTGCGGCAGCATAATCATCTATTGCAGACCAAGGCACAGAAGAAATAGCACTACTAGGCACAGATTTAATTGTAGCCGCCGATGAAGCATTTGCATCACCATTAAATGATACAGACCAAGATATATCACCACCAGCACTAATTGTTCGTGGTATTGTCAATTTTGTAGCAGAACCAGCACTGTTAGCATATGATGCTGTAGCAGCATTTTTAGCACTTGTTGCTGATTTGGCATAGATAGCACTTGTACCATCAAAATAAGTACTCTTATCAGTCATTGCAGCAATAGTGTTTGTATCAGTAGCCCATGTAGCAGAATTTCCTGTAACTGCAGACCAAGCACTCCAACCAGATTTAGCACTATTCCTAATGGAATCTAAATCTTCAATAGCATCTTGTTTGTCATTCCAAGTTCCAGATGCATTTTTTAATGTTGTTAAATCTGTTTCATGTATACCTAGACTCGTAGCAACAATTTTATTTTGAACTGGTTTGGTGCTATTTACATCTAATCCAGAATCCACAAATGCTGTTGTTTTCAATTTATCATAAAATGCTTGTAAACCAGATAGGTCTAAATATTTTTCAGCCATATTAAACTCCTTTAATCAGACCATCTATTATCCAAATTTTCTATATCTTGTTGGGTAATAGAAGGTATATCAGCTGCAGTTGTAGAAAGAACACCACTTGTCATTGACCATGCAGTAATAGTTTGCCAAGGTTGATAAGTTTGACTACCTGCCATATCGTTAATTGCACCAGTTAATTCTTCATAATTTGATGTTGCTCTAGAATTTAAAGTATCAATAGCAGCAGACAAATAATCAGTATCGCCACTAATTCTTGAATTAAGTTCGTCAATAACTTCACTTAGTTCTACAACATCATTTTCTACAACTTCTACTGCACCAGATACATAATCAACATGTCCAGATATGGCATTGGTTGCTGTTACATCAGCAAAATTACCATCTTTACCAAATACAATGGTGTTATTTGAATCTGTAACTGTAGTAATAGCATTTCCTGTTCCAGTTATACTAATGTCATTATAAAATCCACTTAAATCAATGGAATGTTCACCTACTTTAATCCAGTCGTTATTCCAGATATATTCGTCATATTGGTCCGAGCCAGTTCCAGTAGGGCCAACATAGTAGATTTTACCTAGTTCACCTGTTGCAGGCAATTCAGTAACTATTACTGCTTGACCATTGAATAATGAATCTACTTCTCCTTTTGAATAAACATCCAAATATGCAGAACCTCTAGCATCTGCAAAAGAAGTTGTTCCAAGACCACCATGACCAATTGGTAATACACCGCTTACTTTATCACTTTCAAGATTGACACCAATGTTTCCTTCATCAATAGCAGCACTAACATCGTGTATAGCACCACTAAGTTGTATATCTCTTCCTTTAATTTTATCCCATAGTGCACTTAGCCCATCTTGGTCTAAATATCGTTTTCCTTCATTTTCATTTGCCATATATTGAATCTCCCTATGAGCCAAATTTTAAATTGTTTATAAAATCTATATCAATAGCATTAGTTTGTTCATTATCAATGTATCGTTTCCATTTATTTCCAGTCCAAATTACATGGTCTTCATTGCTAACTCTCAAAAAACTATAAAAACCATTATTCAATTTTTCTTTCCAACCTGTTACGCCAGATACTCCATAGTTCTCGTTTATGTTTGCTGTAGTCAATGTGTTGAATAGCTGATTCAGTTCATTGATGTTTCTATCACCCATGTATTTTACACTTTTACCACTTAAATCAGTAATAGCAGCTGACAATGAGTTTATTGAGCCAGCTATATCTCTTCCTTGTATATCCTTCTCTGCATACTTGGCATAGATTGGATGTGTTTCTCCGGGTCTGTTCGTATTCTTTCTTTGGTGCTAGGCCAACAGCAACAGTCTCGCCACCAACTGACCTATAGTCTACTTGGATTATATTGTTCCTGATTTCTTCAATTTCTGCTTCAAAACCTTGGATCTGTCCTTTCACTCGGCTATACTCTTCTTCAGTATAATCCTTTAGGTCATTGAATGCTTGCTTTAGATTGTTCAAGTCAGTAATGCAATTGACCAACTTGTTATTCAATTGAACAATGTCTTTATCCAAGTTCTTCTTGATAAAAGCAATTTCTTGTTCAATCTGCTTTATTAAATCGTTTATATTCTTTGTCTGAACACCAAATCCTTGCATATCATAGTATTTATGACTTTTGCTAAGTTTTGGTGCTACTATTTGTTTTCGTATTCAGCAATCGTGGATTCATCGTCAAGTTCGTCAATGTCTGTCTTGATCTTGTTGGCAGATGTGGTAAGTTCTTCAACTTTCTGTTCGGTATCAGTCCTAAGTTCGTTAAACTGGTCACCCAATCCATCCATTCCTTCTATTACTTCGTCTGTTTCTGTGGAAATCCTGCCAATTTCGTCCATATACCCTTTGAACTTGTATGGAATGGATTTGGCATATTCTTCAAGTTCTTCGTATTCCTTGTTTGGATTGTATATCACGTCCATGTGGTTCACATTCTTTGACTTTCTAAGTTCGTCATAATCCAAGATCTCGTTGTGTTTCAATGGGTCATTTATTTCGTATTGCTCTGGAAAGTCCTTTGTTGCTACTGCCCAGACTGGGTCTTCTTGTGGGATTGTTGGACTTCCATTCAAAATGGTCATCTTGGTGTCCTTATAGACCTTTAACGTCAATGTGTAGGTATGTGACGAAAGGCCAAATGCTTCTTGGAAGTATTTTACATCCCTAATCTCATAAAATGTGTTGTTTTGTGGTAGATACACTATGTCACCAATCCTTGGTATGAAGGAATCATAGACTTTTGGTGTATTCCTATCTTCGCCACCATAAGTAGACCAATAGTTGAAAGCCCCAATTCCAACATAACATGTAATGACATCTTCACCCCAGATACCTTGTATGTGGTAACTTCTAACATTTGGTGGCAACTGTTCAGTATACATCATCACATTGAAAGCTCTCTCTATTACTTGAAGTTGATCTTCTCCATAGATTTTATCTCTTTTCAAGTGCTCAGATACTTTGTAATAGACCATCTGGAGACCATATGTCCCGTATGCTTCGCTTGTGTATGAATCAACATTGTCAGATTCGTCTTTTGAGATGGAACTTCCATTGTCACTATTCTCACATTCATAATCGTACTTTTTCTTCATTGTGGAACAGAGCCAAGGATATGCTGATATGTTTGTATTTACTGACATCGTTTATTCCACCTTTATTACACCAGTCTCGTTCCAATCTATTTCAAGATAGTTGTAATTTGAATGTAATGCTTTTCCAAAATCGTAATATGCTACCGGCAATTCTTTATCGCCATAATAGCCTTTGTCTTTGTTTTCATAAGTCAACAGGATTCCTGCAGCACCATAGTCCATTGCAGATGAATTGGTAATGAAATTCTCAGCAGACAATCTCACTACACTTTCATCAAGCATATTTTCTGTCACACCATAGGAATTGTATTCGTTCCTATCATAGACATCTTTGAAACCATATTCTTCCTTAAAATACTTCATCAACTTTGTATCTTTCCTAGCATTTACATCCCAGTCAAAATCACCCGTAACCCAGCTATTTCCATGTTGTGGTGAGAAGATTACAGATGAACAAGGTTCGTTCTTTACATATTCAAATGATATGTCTATATTTGTTAAATTTGTATACTTGTTGATAGAATCTATATTTGTGTCTACCAAGTATTCGTTTGTTGGATAGATATATGTGTTTATACCTTTTACTGACTTGTCAGCACCCTTCCAAGTATATTTTGCAGACAAATCACCAAGTCTTAATTCTAGATAATCTTTTGTTTTTTCTGCTGAAGTTTGATTTTCAGCATGTAATCCTTTCATTCTATAGTAATTGGCACTGAAAAAATTATTGTCTGTGATGTTTACTTTCAAGTTTCCATAATTTATGCCTTTTAATCTGCCTTTACCCAAAGCATTTATATAAGATTTGAATATGTAACCTCTAGATGCAGACCAAGACATTATTGTACCTTCAATATATTTTTATATATTTTATTATCAAACATTATTGATTCTGTTTGATATGATATGGTATTACCAGTCAATTCATTACCATTGTCATTATCAAAGAACATTACTGTTCTACCAGAACTATCAACTACAAGTAATCCACCATATTTATTAATAGAAGATATACTTGTTACAGTTGCATAAGTAGTTTCTTCTAGTTTATTAGCAATACCTATTGGAGGCATATATTGACCAACATTTATGTTATAATCAACATAATCATATCTTTTTTCTTCATCTGTAATATCTGTTGCATAACCCATACTATAAGAATTTCCAATATAATGTACAGGCAATGTATAACCATATACTTGATATAGTGGTTTTAGTTCTTTATAATCAAATGGTGAAGATGAAGTAGTATAGTATTGATAACTTGAGTATTTGTCTTTTATATTTCTTGAAGGGAATATTACTCTTTGTTCATAACTTATATTATAACCTTGCGTTGTACTCCAATTTGGATTAGCATATTTCATTATATTCTTTTTATATGTTCTACCAAATGTATAAGATGAAGTAGACTTTATAAAGCAGTTAGTTTCAGATGCAGACATAGCAGTACCACTATCACCTGCACCGCTTGCTCCATTCATATAATTCGGTGTATCTAAATATGCAGGACCTTCATATGGTCTTTCATTTGTATCGTAATATCCATTTCTAGAAAAATTAACTGTGGTATAGCCATCAAAAGCATTTTCAGTACCATGTCTTATTTGAGCATGCGTTTGTTGTGGTATTAAACCACCATGAAAGAATCCTGCAACAGAATTCCAACTAGGTAATGCTGTTGTTTCTGTAGGCCAATGTAGATTTGCAGATATACTGGTAGAATTAACACTAGCATTTGAATTAGAACGGGTATCAGTCCAATAGTGTTTAATAAATTCAATTGCTGATAGAGAAAATTTATTTGAAGTAAGTTCGCTAGCTGATATACCTCCTGAAGTTTCACCTGTACCAGCTGCTGGTGGTAATGTCATATATTTCCATTGATTGATATAATCATCATATACATCAATATATCTTTGTATATTAGAGAAACAGTTATATAGACTTATAATCATTGAGGCCATATTTCTTTTGTTATAGCCTTGGTTAGTAAGGCTTGGTGAATAGTTTGGCTCTTCATAATACAAATGGTTAAAGTCCCAATGGTCACCAGCTGGTGTTGTTACTGTTGCTCCTGCAGCATTTTGGTCTATTTTGTTCCACAATATATGAGTTCTTATTATACCACCATTATGAGCAGACATATTGATTGGATAATCATTTGCATAATATATTCCAAAATCTGTTAATGGTTTTGTCTGGCATTCAGTAGTAATTTCATTATATAATTTAGTATCAGTTGAATTAGCCATGTAAGTTACAGGGTCAAATACATTATTTTTTAATTCATATGTACCAACAAATCTACTTGATATTGTTCCAGATACTAGAGAATATTTTTCTTTATCTCCTTCAGTAATTGTTCTTGTTCTAGGTGCCCAATATGTACCATCCCAATAATTATCAAAATATGTGTATGGTTCACCTACTGTTGTTAAAGCAGAAAACTTACAGTTATTACAGTACATTCTATAACCTACATCTACACCATAAGATAATGTAGAATAGTCTACTTTACCAACAAGTACACCAAATGAATTTTCAGGTCTTTTATAATTTGAATTTTTAGTAGAATTATAATTATCTTTATACAGTACAGTACAATTATTTACTTGACAATCATGTGTATTTGGTGAAAATCTACCAAATAGGCCACCAACAACAAATATAGGTCTAAGTTTATATGCCATTACATCATCTGTTACATTTGTTGCTGTGTTTACTTTCTTTCTATTAGAATATTTTGCTTTTTCTTCATACCAAGGTTTAAAATAATCTTCTATGATTTGGTCTTTTACATTTTGACTTATTGAAGTTACAGATTCAACAACATTTTGGACAGCACCAGGTAAAATTGGTGTTTGTTTCATATAGACAACATCACCATACTTATTATTTGAACCAAAATCATAAGTAAATTGGTTATCCATATAAACGGTTACATTGTTTATATTACCATCTGCTTGTTTACCTGCTATGCCACCAATAAAACCAACGAAATTACTTGTATTTTTAACTGTTGTACTTACTTGAACAGATTGTATAGTACCATAGTTAGCACCAACAATCGTACCGACATTAAATGCTGCTCTTGCATTTGGATGAAGTCTAAGACTATTTCTTGTTACTTCATAACCAGGTTGCCAACTTGTATTAGAATATAATTTATTATCAAATGCTTTATCTATTAAATTACTGTTATATTGAACAGTCCAAGTAGCACTATTATTAAGATCACCAAAATCTCTTACAGTAAATTTACCAAATGAATCAAGCCCATAATAATATGGATTTGTAGTAAGGATAGTTTGTAATTTTTTATAATCATCTGAAGCCACATTATTTGAACCAGGAACATCTATATGTCTTAATACATGGTAATTATATGATGTTAGTAATAGAGAATCATTTACATTATCTGCGAAGAAGTTACCCATTATGTTATAAGTAAAATGTGACACATCATATGTAAAAGTTTTATCATCATTATTGTTTAAAAAATATTTTGTAAAATATGCTGTATTACCAGTATCTACATAAGCATATCCATTTGTCTCAGTTATTACTCCTTCAAATCCTTCAGCAAATTTACCTTCATTGAAATATCCAACATAAGGACATATATTAGCAGGTGAATTTATACAGAATGAATTCAAGTAAAAGAAGTTATCGTTATTACCATCATATTTTTCTCTTACAGGATTTTTCCATTCATTCCATCTATACTTATCTGCTTTATTGGTAACTGAATAAACACTAGGGACGAAAGCATATAACTTAAATTCACCCATAGCACCAGCATCAATGTTTTCTATTCTACCATAGTTCCTACCAACAAGCATACCACAGTTTATATCTCTACCATCTTTCTTGATATGTTCAAGTGTGATCTGTTTATCACATTCTATTGAATTGTTAAATGATGTTCCTTTAATTTTGAAGTTTCTAACTATCCCTCTTTTACCAAGTACACCTACAAGACCATTATCAGTATGTTTACCTTTAATCATTAGATATACTTTGTGATAGTTACCATCTAGAATTCCTTCAAATGGCTTATTTTCTTCTACACCAACTGGATCTGTTATTACTGCAGATAAATCATTTCCAAATACACCAATTAAATTATTATTTTTTGAAGATCTATCTGCAAACCATTTATATTGACCATAACTTCTAATATAATAGAATCCGCCAGCATTTATATAACTGTTAATGTAATTATTTCCACTAACATTTTCATTAAAATTTGTATAAAAATTTGCTGAATTAGATGAATCTACAAATAATGGTTTTTCAATTGTATTTGGTGACTTTTTCCAAATGTAATTGATTGTATAACCTTCAATCAAGCCAGTTCCTTTAAGTTTAAAAGAAGGGTCATTAACAGATACAGTTTGTACTTTACCTTTAATGTATGGACTTTGTGCTGAACATTCATATTTAAATGTACCAGGTGATACTCTATTGAAGTCACTTAGACTTCTGTACATTTCCAATTTGACATCATCGTGTTCATATTTGTTCTTGAAATCTTCAGATACTGGAATAAAAGTCCAATTATCATTAACAGGAACTTCTCCATTTAAGTATCTCTTTTTAAACGAATTGAATACGAATGAACTCATAATTTAATCTTTCCATCTATCAACAAAATCAATGTCTTCTCTGTCATTTGTAATTGGTAATGGCCTATTGGCAAAGAATGTCATACTATTTATTTTGTTTTTATTCTTTATAGGTAACAAATTGGCTGCCCCAGTAATAGTATCATTTATATTTGTAGTAATGTTTGAAGGTTTTTCTTCTGTTGTATCATTATTAAAATACCTTTTCCAATCTTTATCTATTGTTTTATCATCACCCGCACCAAAAATCTCTTTACATTTATCATTTGCTTTGTCTGCACTAATTAACATTTTGGTGTATATATTTGAAGGTGACCATCCAGTCTTTTCAATCAACATAGTAAAAACAAGACCAAGACTACCATCAGCCATTTTTATTATAGTAGGGCAAAATTGTGTATCTACTTCTTGAACACCTTTTCTAGTTGGATCTTTAAATATAGTTGTACCATCAGATAGTGCTGTAGCACCAATACCCCAATTTGATACTTCACTTCTTTCATAATTCCAAGTAATTTTTGTATCATGTTTTGTCTGGAATTTGTCAGTATAATTATTCGTTATATTTTCATGACTTAGTATCATGTAATTATAATACATTCTTGCTACATTTCCATCTGGAAATCTAACTTGTGCTGTAGCACACCAAGGGTCAAGATACTTACAACCATGTTTGAAAAAATCTGGAATATACATGTATTTTGCGGCCAAGTAATTTGGACTACCTACTGACCAAATTATACCTTCCATTCTATCCCAGCCACCAAGACCATCCCATGCACCGAGATATAGAATTCCATCTGAATTCATTGTGTACATTACCCAATTCTTGATGGTATCAAGCCAAAACCAAGTTCTTTTTGTTATGTTTTGTTTATCAAAAGCATCTTCCATATCACTCAAATAGGATGTTTCACTGTTACTATAAAATTCAGATGGTGTTTTATATTGTTTTAAATTTTCTTCACTGAAAGCTTCTTCTAATGTTTTTGAAGCAGGAGTGTTTGTATTAATAGTATCATCTATTTCACTTGTAGTTGTAGATACATATGTAACATCTTTCCAATCAGTAATTTTGTTGACATTTAATGGACTAATGTCCTCCAACATGCTTTTTAATCTAACAGTCTTTTTTGTTTTTACTACTGGTTGATTATCTACTAATACTTTTTCTATAAAATGATAATCTTCATGTTGACTTACTGAGCCATCACTTCCATAATCTCCTGATTCACCGGCATCTCCTGTTGGTGTATATGGATCTGTATCTGTACTTGTATATGGATTTCTAATAGTCCATAATTCTTCTACTGGTTCATTAGAATCTGTAGTTTTTTCGGAATTTATTATCCATTTTGCTAAAGTCCACACTTTAGATTGGCCGCCGTTTATTATGTTACCAATTGCTGTTACTTCTGCTTCTGTAATTTGATAACGAATAAATGTGTCTTCAAATTTATTAGTAAAATGTTCGCCATAAGTACTACCATACTGGAATGGATTTATATTTAATGATACGAATGTTCCACCAGTTGAACATGGTGTAATATAAACTTCCTGAGTTGTATAATCATTATTTTCATATTTTAATCCTAGCATTTTTGTACCAGGATAAAATCTAGTAGCCATTACTTTAAAGTAATTTTCCTTTTTTAGGCCATTTGGGTGTTCTACATTGGCTTTTTGTGTATCATAAGACCAGAATGGTCCTGAACCAAATAACTGTTTAATTGCTTTTTCTGTATCACTAATTGAAGATGAACAATCTGTTTTATTATTAAAATCGGCTACATTATCAAATAGTATTTTTGAACTGTATATATCATCTACTGTTTTTTCATCTTCAGTGAATGTTGTACTACTACTATACCAATTTTGAAAATATGATGGTTTAAATTTTATTTTATACTTATTATCAGCATCTTTAATAATCCAATCACTTAATATAAAACCAATACCATAAAGTTTTAACAATTCCCAAGAAAATAAACAATAACCTTTGCTATCTACAAGTACACCAGATTTTAATGTTGGCTTACCATAAGCATAAAAATCAGGCCACTCTTTCTCCCATATTTTCAATGTATTAGTTAAATAATTCCATGTTACAGGACTATCACCAGCAACTAATTTATAGGTATATTCTTTTACTGTAAAAAGATATGCTGTTTCACCATTTATTGTATAATCTGGTGCAGTTTCAACATTATCTGTTTTACTTAAATCTTTTAATTTACCTGTGCTATCTGGCTCTATATTGTGTAAATCAGCATCCATACACTATTTATGACAACATATCAAATGTGTATTTCTGTTGTAATAATGGGGAATTCTTGTTCCTTGTAGTATGACATTCTTTCTTTCCAGTGTTTAATCAAGTAATTCTCTACTACTCTACCTCTTTGTGTTTTGTAACTCAAATCATCAATCAAGTCATAAAGCACAATCTGGTTCTTTGTCTTGTGTTTTCTCAATCCTCTACCAATGGACTGTAGAACTTTGATCTTTGATTTGCTATTAGCATACAAGACTACATCGTGAAGTTTGGGCATATTGACACCTGTTGACATCGTTTGGTACGTAGCAAGCAAAATCGTTCCATCTTCTTCTTCAATCCCTTTACGGATTTCGCTTCTCTCGCTACCACTAACACTACCTGTAATCACAGATACCTTCTTGTCTGGATACTTATCATTGAGCCATTCTTGAATCAACTTTACATGCTTCAAATGGTTCATTAGAATCAAGATGTTATGCTTTTCGTCTGTGTGGGATAGTATCAGTTCCAAAACCTTGTTTCTGTCAGGATATTCTTCAACCATCTTGACTTCTTCAGGATAACTTCTACCTTTGTTCTTCATAATGAATTCAGGTGGATACTTGGCTATTATATTGGCTATCTTGATTTTGGTCAATACACCTTGGTCAATTAGTTCCTTGGACTTCAATTCAAAGATTACATCACCAACTACTTCTCTAATTTGTAGTAAATCACATTTGTCATTTGGAAGTGTTCCTGTTGTGCCGATCTTGTAGTAAGCATTAGTACACCATTTTAAAATCTTTGATAAGACATTTGCTTTAACTTGGTGACAGTTATGAACAACTATACCATTAGCAACATAATTTTCATTATCTTCTACGGATAGATTATATACTTCTTCTGGTTTATAAATTTCTTCAATTTTTTTAATTTTCATAATTATCTAAGTCCTTTCTTAAACATTTTTATGATTTCTTCATCTATATCGCATTTTTCATTTAATTGGATTGATTTAGCCCAATTATCACCTAAATGAATGTAATTATAATTAGTATTTTGTTTAATACTTGTTTCTATTGCTTCCATTTTATCAGATAAATCTTTATATATTTTATCTGGTTTTATTTCATAAATTGTATTAGTAGTTTCATCATAAAAATCTGATATATAAATATGTTCTTCACCATTTTTTAATTTGTATGGTATTCTTATTTTTTCATATAACATATTTGGATTTAAATAATGAAATACAATTTCCCAAGAACTTCTATATTTTTTTCCTTTATATTCTAATTTTGAATGACATAATCTATTTTCAGATTTTGGTGTAAATTTACCTTCTAAAATGAGTTTTTTCATGATATTTGATTTTAATTTGTTCATATTGCTTCTATCTTTTTTATATTTTGTTCTTGACATTGGATTGTTTTGACCCATTTTATTTTCATAAGTTTGTTTCGCTATACGAGGGTCATTATTTTTATTATGTTTAGATAGCTTTTTACTCATTTTGGCTAAACTTTTACTTGTATATTTAGTAAGTCCTTTAGACCAAGGTTTTCTACCTTTAGCCGAACCTGATTTACCTAATTCTATACCACCTATCATCCCAGCAATTTTACATTTTAAAGATGATAATAATTCTGGTTTATTTTCATAGTATTTTTCATATAATGCTTTATCTAAACTTGGTATTCTATTAAAAGCATTTATTTTAGTGTATTTTTCATATTTTTCTTTTAGTTCTTTTTGTTTGGATTCTTCTAACTGTTCTATATTTTCTAATAAATCATATTCATCAAGTTTTAAATCATCTTCTTCAGTTAATTCTTCTGCTCTAACCCAGCCACGATTGGTTGTATATACAGGATGATTACCTGTTAATTCCAATGTTCTTCCATTTTCAAGTTCAATACGATACATTTTTGCCGAATTACTACTTGGATGATTTACAAATGTTTCTAGTACTTTTTTATTTTCAAATTCACCAGTTTTAGTATTATAAGAAAGTACCAAATCACCAACTTTTATATCTGTAATTTTTTTATCACCACTAGGTGTTCTAATTAAAGTTTTACCAGATACACATTCATCCGTGAACACAGCACCATACTTCTCAAAGAATTCACTATCCTTATTCTGTAAACTTTGCCATGTACTAATCAAAACAGGTTTGTCAAATAGTGCTTCATGTCCACCGCCCAATCTCTCTACATCATCGTCTAAGTTATCATAACCATAATCCTTGAAATCGTCATACATCTGGTCAACAAGCATTATGTTAGGCACAATCAAGAGAATGTGTTTTTGTCCTTTCTTTCTCAAGTATCTAATTATGTTGTATATCATTAAGGATTTTCCACTAGATGTACAAGATAATAGAATTCCTTTGTGATACTTCAATGCTGCACGAACTGCCTTGTCTTGATAATCACGGATTTCAAATGGTGCATTTTTCATGTTGTCTTTTATTTGGGCAACATAATCTTCTTCGTCTATTTGTTCAATGAATTCGTCATCTCTAAATCCGTTCAAGTTCAAATGATGTGCCTTGGGACTTAGACCATAATAGAAGATCTCTCATTAGTCCAATTGGAAGGATTCCTGAACGCATATTGAAGGAATGATGGCGTCCATCCCAAACATGTAGTTTAAAGCGGGGCTGAAATTGGTAACCACTCACATACTCTGAATAACGAGAATATATGTTATATGTTACATCTTCTGGGGCACTAATTTCTACAAATGATTCATCTAGTTTTTTAATTGATAATTCTGCCATTAGTCTATCCTTATTTTTCTGCCATATTTACTTATAGTATATTCAATATATTTACTTGTTTCTGTTATAACTTCTACATTATTATTTTTCATGCATTGTTGTTTTGCTTCATATTTACCATCTTCACTTCTATCGTAAGGATTTATCAATTTTCCATTTGGATCTTTATTTTCAAAAAATTGTAATCCTTTTATTTCCACATATTTACCATTTACTATGAAATCTGGATAATACAAATAGTCTTTACCGTTATAATTATAAACAAAATCATACTCTAAATTATTTCTAATTATAGTATTATTTGTACATTCAACATTATAAATGTAATAAGCCATTTCATCATAGCTGTGAAAACTTACATTTTTATAGATATATTTATGTTTTGCTTTTAATGTTTGTTTTCTATGTATTTCTCTTAATTCATCTTTTGATTTTTTCTTCCAAGTTTGTTGTTTTTTCAATTTAATTTCTTCTAATTCTTTAGTTGTTTTGTTGGACATGGTTTTTAGTCTTTTATCAATCATTTCTTGTTTTTTCTTTTCTGGTAAATTAGTTAAACCTTTCGATACATGTTCTTTAAATGTTTCCCATTCTTCATCACTATAGTTTTTAAATCTTTTGCTATAAATTTTTCTTGCTTCTGGTGTTTGCATCCAGTAATCATATCCACAATTATTTTTACAAGTTTCTTTAGCTTTATCTCTATTGTTCCACGTTTCATTACCATGATTTTTTAATCTAGTTTTTCTAGATTTTTTCTGCATTTCCATATTTTCTTCTTTAGTTCTATTTTTCCAAGTTTCATGTAAAGAATTTAATCGTTTTTCTTTAATTTTTTTAATTTCTTCTTCTGTTTTTCCACTATATATTATTTCATTGATTTTTCTTCTATTTTCTAATATTTTAGGATTTTTATTATTTTTTCTAGTATTTTTTGTCCTATTGCTTTTCTTTCTTGTTTTGTTCTATTTTCCCATACTTTAGATACACCATCAGCACATCTTTGTTTATAAAGTGCACTTATTTTCATACATTTCATACAGCAATATGTATCATAATGTCCTTTACCGAGCATTAAATTTAGTTATATTCGTACAATTTTCATTATGACAAATTCCTTCATCTTCTTTTTTTATGAATCGGTCATAATAATCTTTAATTGATACACCAGGATGTTCCCATCTTAAATGATTTCCAATAGAATTTACACCTTTATAACATAGAAAACAAAATTTTAATGTCATTTTTCTTACCTCTATAATCTAATTGTTAAACGATTCGCCAAAATCTATTGTATTTATAATAACCAGTTAGACGAAGTTGGCGCTTCGTCAAATAATTGGTAAGAGAATTATCTGTCCTGGCTATCACTTCACAAATATAGAAAAAAACTCGGCAAGAATCCGAGTTTCTCATTTTTTATGTATAATGTTTACTTAGATGTCTATAATGTAATCATCATGCTTTACAAGCAATGAATCTCTCTTGTATTCATTGTTTTTTATCTCTACATAATCTGCATATGGGTCATGTTCACCAGGATAGCCAAATGGATTACACAGTATCTTTACCTTGCCACCAGTTTCATTAACCCAATTACAAATTTTTCTGTCATGTATGTGACCACAAATCCAAATGGTATCATTTAGTTCATTCAAGTATTTCTCTGCATCAAAATAGAAGAACTTATTATGACCACTATTCCTGAACTTGAAATTTACACCAACTTGATATGGAGCAAAATGTGTCAAGATGATCTTTGGCTTTTGTGCTATAATGTTTTCCATTAGTTTATCGTAATGATTCCAGATTTCTCCTGGTTCATTGTTCATATATCTCCAATGAAGGCCATCAAACCAATTCCTTTTCCAGTCAATTCTATGGTCAAGACCAGGCATTGCTTCACACTTCAAATCACAAGTCATCATGCAGCCACCAATCCCATTTACAACATCTCCTTCTAGAAAATGTATATTTGGGTATTTGGTACAGAATTCTTTCACACTATTTAATTTCTGTTCTGAAGAAGTAAACTGTAGATTGGATTTTGAGACAGTAGCTCCTCTAACAATCAAATCATGATTTCCAAAACAGAAGTATACTTGTTCGTACTTATTTGATAGCCATTTGATAGTTCTAGTCAATGTCAAGTAATCGTTTGAAAGATCACCAGCAATCAAGATAGCAGGTGTAATTGGAATCTCATACATTTTCCACATCCAGTCCAAGGTATCAAATACTACATCTTCTTTTGGTTCATCACCACGAAGTCTATTTGGTTTGACTGCATATGAGTAATACATGTCTGGGTGTATGTCAGATAGAATCAATGCTTTCATAATCTTAAAAATCCTTATCTATTGTTTTCTTTTTAATTTCCAATTCGTGAGATTTATATTTATTAATCAGATTTTTATACTGTACATCAATGAATACCAAATCTTGTTCAAATAGGAACAAATTATAGTCATGTAACTTGGCCGTTTTACTTCTGTTACATTTCAATAGATAGCCTTTACTATCCCAAGGTTCAAACTGTATGAATGATTGTACAATCACATTATTGTTTCTAATTTTCAAGACATCATTATCCAGCATCATTACTTTATTTGAGATCTGATTTATTTTGATCTTGAACTCATTAGCTTGCCTTTCAATGGAAAGGTATGGGTATTTGGTCTTCACCAACTGCTCTAAATCATTTAAAATCTTCATCTATATTATTCAGTTTCATTTTAATTTTGATGTCTTTTCGTTCTTGTAGATGTGATTTGATTCCTTCTCTTAGTTCTTTTACAGTATTAACTCTTTTAATCTCTGTTGGCACGATGTCTTTATCAGATGTTCTATAAGCAAGTTTGTAAGATACTGCACATTCACTTTCTTTCATTTCATATCTTGCAATATAGAATATAGATGATTTATCTGTAATTAGATATGATTCAAAAGGACCTTTTTCTACATACAGACCAAATTCTTCACCAATTTTACAAAAATCTTGAAAAGTAATCATTCAAAATCCTTCTCTGCGTTTAATTTTTTCATATAGATTTTTGCTCTCTTGAATGTTTCTTCCTTAGTATCGGAAGAGCCAAACAGAAAATTATATTCTTTCTTGTAATCCATAAATTCGTAATATAATGGTCTTAATTTTTTAAGATTTACCCAATACTTTGTTGTTAGTTCTTGTTCATCTATTAGTGTTCCCAATTTTTCTCTACAAAATAGCATGTTCTTATACAGATGTTCAAGATAGAATTCTAAGTATTCTTTGTTGGAATCATCATTATTCATCATTTGTTCTGCTCTATAGAGCAAATTAATTTGTTCTACATAATACTTCATGTAGATTTTATAACAATTTTTAAAACAAACCAAATTTGGATTGATTGATGAAACCTTTAGCCAACTGAAAAAATACTTAATTTTATCTAAAATCATTTTCTATCTTCTCCAAGTTCAATTCGTTCATTTTGTCTTTATATTGTTTTGTGGCAGATTTGATAATTTCTTCCAAAAAATACTTACATTTTTTATCAGTTATATACCAACAGTTATCTTCATAACCATAATCCTTCATTTCTTTTGTTGGGATATATTTGAATAACCAAGATTCTCCATTGTCGCCATTAATACCTTCTCTATATTTAAATAGTTTGTTGAATACAACTACTTTATCTACATAATCATAATCTTTAAACAATCTGAAAACTTCACCGAAAATTACACCATTTCCACCGGCGGTTCCAACAAAATAGTCTAACTCAAATCCTTTATCTACTTTTGTTAGACCATGTTTTGTAAACAATTCGTCTAGTTCTTTTTGTCCATCACGCAAAAACATTTTCTATACCTCTCAGTTTCTGTTTCACTTTTCGTTCTTTTATTTTCTTTTGTAAATCAAATATGGTTTTTTGAACTCTTTTAAATACTCTCTTTGAATCCATACTTTCTGCTTTATCTTTAAATTTGAACTTTGCTATGATTTTTGAGTCACTCCACCAATCCCAGATAGATTTATCCTTTTCTTCAGGATTTCTTTTTTCCCAATCAAAACACATATAAGAAGTCCTGTAATACGAACCCGTAAATGATAATGTTATTGTTACTGCTTCAATTGGATAAGTTTCTTCTTTATTCCTTTTTTTAATCCAATTAACAATTTCGTTGATTAGTTTATTTGGTTCATTTAGAATTTTATTATCATCAAAATTATCCATTATACAAAATCCTTTTCAATTCTATTCATTTTTTCATATATTTTGTATTCAATACAATACTTCTGTAGCAAATTCAATCTATCCAATGCAAGTTCAAAATCTTTTTCACCAAATTTCGTTCCACCTTCAATTGGTGTACATTCACCAGTAAGCAATTTAAGTGTAGAATCCAAAATAGCATGTTGATTTGAATAAAAACCATCATTTCTGTCATACTTAAAAATAATCCACAATACATCATTTTTTAAAATACCACCATTTGGATCTTGTTCAATGACTGAATGTGTATTTAGTTTCTTTTTATATTTTTCAGGCCATTTGGAATTTTTAATCATTATTCACCACAGCGTTCTTTGATTAGATTGAAAATAGATTCCTGGTTGAGCATAATTGTTTGAATATCAGTCGTCATACACCTGTTGTCATATTGAGGATCATTTTTCGTATTCGTCATAATCCCACGAACAGGATGATACAACTTGGCACCCATGAACATACACAATGCTACACCAAGCAGAAAACCAATTAGATACTGTTTCATGTTCTAGTCCTTTGTAAATTGTTTACACCATGCTTCAATATATTCGTGGAATATATCTTCAGGTGGTTGATGGTTATAGGTATTGGCACTCGTTTCAATGTTCAAATGAAAACCAGGAGATACAGCCCTTTCAAATGCTGTAAGAATTTTCATTTTTTCATACATTTCCTCATTTGTATCAGGAGATTCAATGACAATAGTCTTGAACTTAGGTTCATTTACATTGTTGGTCTTGATTGTGATGCGATGGACATATGTTGCAGACATTTTTTAGACCTCCTTGAGTTTATCCCAACCGGACGAGTAGTGATTAGGATAGAGATTTCTGTATTCAGTATAAGTTTTTTCGTGCGGCCATTCACCATAGGATTTCTTTACTTCTTCCACATCCACACCAAGAACGATTGGTTCGGACACCTGAATGATCTGTTTGAATGTGGTAGAGCCATATGCAGTGTAATCGTTGCATTGCCTGGTGGCTGTCCTAATGGCCTTCTTCAATGTGGTTTCGTAGACCTCTCCCTTTCGGACAGAAGTTCCGAGCTGTGGATTATAACGATAGTATTCGTAAATGTAGCGGCGGATTTGTGCCATAGTTGTTACCTCCATTATTATATCCATAATATAGAAAAACCATTGACATTTGTCAATGGATAAACTGAGTTTTTATGTAAAAATTTGTTTACAATTTAAAAATCTTTTTCAATCCTTTTCAGTTTAATGTTCATATCAAACTTCTTCATATCTTTTATAGCAAATTCAATAGTTTCTTTGATTAAATCCATACCATAAACATACAGATATTTTAAATCAAGATCATTGTTAATAACAGGATGATATTTTTTAATCTTATTTTTCAATGGTTCAGATATAAAATCACTATTCCAATAATAGCATGAACCTTCGCTATATAATTTGTTGAATAAAACAATATAGCAGTTTCCACTTTCAAAATTAGGCCAAAGCCTTACGATTTCTCCACACGATTTAATATAGTTTGAATCGTATCTATAATCAATTTCTGTTTTTGTTTGACCATAATTACCGAATGCAGGTTTTAGTCCATAACTTAGACATAATTTCTGTACGTCGGCAATTCGTTTATCTTATTCTTCTTTATCAAAAATCATATCAATTGAATATGTCATAGTTGTAATCTTTGTTATACCAAAAATATAGATTATATTTATTTCTATATGACTAGCAGGTTGTTAAATGTTTAGTTTTGTGAACAGGAACGCAGCAACAATACAAACTGCTACCAACATTCCACCAACGAACAAACCAAAACTCCAACCCTTATCCCATTCAGTTGCTTTAATGAATGTCAGTTCACACTGAGTCATTTTGACTTCTTTATCAGAATATTCATCAATAGTTTTACTCCTTTCCGATGTTGTATTGTTTACATAATTTTCTGCTTTACGATAAGTCACATATCGTTTAGCTTCAAAAATGTCGGAAGTTTCATAAGCAAACAAATCTGTGTCTTTCTTATCAGTGTAGTATTTTGTTACACCGTTTTCTTCATAACTAACAACATAAAATTTCTTTGTCATTGTATATCCTTTAGAAATCCTCATTAAGTTTCATTACTTTTTGTTTAATTGCCCATTCTTTTACTGTCTTTTTAATTTCAACCAAATTTTTAGATAACATATCTAAACGATTATAAAATTCTTCCTTGGTTTTTGGCTTTCCGTAATTTGAAGTTTCATAAGTTGCAGTCCAAGAATTAGCCGACTTCCAATGATGGAATACATCATTAAACCACCAAATTTTATACTTATCTTTTTCTTGCTTTTTAAATCTCACTATGGTTATAGGTTCATTTCTATTATTCAAAATATAAAAGTGACAATGACACCAACCTGGAATGAAATTGCCATTAAATCGTTTCGCTATATCGTTTATTTCATTTAGTGTCAAATAGACTGACATTTAAAAATCCTCGCTGAGTTTTGCTTCTCGTTTTTTAATTTGTTACCTATTGTTTTGTTTACACTAATAATATAGAATAATTTATGCAGTTTGTCAATAGAAAAAACAAAAAAAGATGTAAATATAAATTTACATCTCGTAATTTTTCTATAGATTTTGTAAACTTTTGTAAAAGAATTACTATTTTTCAAATTTTTCTTTTAGTCTAAGATATTCCGCATATTCTTCAGCTGCAGATTGGTATTTCTTTTCTTGTTCTTTCTTTTGTTTTTTACAGTATTCGTTCCATACTTTATCAGTTTCTGCCTGATAATAATCTCTCATTTTCTGTTCTTTTTCTATTTCTTCTAAATCTCTTTTTGTTTGATACTCTTGTGCGCCTCTAACACTTTTAATGTTTTCAGGTGTTCTATCAAAATATGGGCAAGTTTCACAAAACATACCTGTAAATTGACTTACACAATCAGTTTGCTTACAATACATACAAGTTTCCCCTTTTATTCGTTTCTAAACAATACCAAAGGTACATTATTCCTCCGAAGAACATTGAATCCAAATAATTTCATCGGTAGCATTATCCACCATATATGTGTATTCATCCATAGTTTAACTCCTTTCCGATGTGGTATTGTTTACATAAGTAAATATAGATTATTTTGGTTAATCTGTCAATCCAAAATGGGCAGATCTGTGTAAATTTTTGTTTACAAACCCAAAAATTATAAATAGATTAGAGGTTTTATATGAAATTAGACGAAGCATTAGATACATTAAATAAAGCTGGATTCATTGTGGAAAATGGGCAACAGATGTCAAGAATAAATTTGAAAAAATGGCTAACAAGTCGTTTTAATATAACATTTGATGAAGTTGGGATTGGCCGAATACATGCAATGAAAGCCATAGAAATTCCAGATGACGAAAAATTACCGATTTTGGCGCTTGATTTGGATTTTATAAATCTTCCAATTGGTATTGATGTGTCTTCATTGTTTTTAGAAGAAGAAAATGAAATAGAACTTATCAATTTTACAGTAAAATCAGAACTTAAAAACATTACTGATTTTTCTAAAAAAGATTTATCAGAATATTTTAGCAAACTAAATAAAAAGATTTTATTGTTATATAACTTGAAAGAATTGCTTTACAAATCATTGGAAAATTTTTAAGGAAAATAATATGAAGTTAGACGAAGCTAAACATATTTTGAAAGATAATAATTATCTAATTGAAAAAGAGACAGGTATTGATGAAAACAAACTATCCAAAAAATTATTGACTTTGGAAGAATTTAATGAAGCACTTGATATGACTGGTGTTGAATGGCAAATAGACAAAAATCAAGTAAATCAATTTTCTTTTAATAATTCTACACTTGGTGGTTTTGTGGCTT
>Ga0247608_10002073_pt1 | contig 26060 bp, 23 predicted proteins | sample 176DNAGHGlowgp2_FD_193490 | JGI IMG/M metagenome (GOLD analysis project Ga0247608, IMG submission 193490) | Sheep rumen microbial communities from Palmerston North, Manawatu-Wanganui, New Zealand - 1766 DNA GHGlow gp2 | ecosystem: Host-associated > Mammals > Digestive system > Stomach > Rumen ... | reverse complement strand
ATGGTGTCGATATCACCAACGAGAGTGGCATCAACAATGCCTTTGTCGATGGCAGCACTTACTGCACCGATGGTATGGGAGTCGTTGGCATAGGCAGCAACAAGTCTTTTCTTTTCCTTGGTCTTTACGAGTTCCAAGAGATCGTCTAATTTTGTAATCATCTTGTTATAAAGTTATTAATTATTATATATATAAAATCACTTCTTGCAAAATTACGAAAAAATATCCATATACAAGATATTTTTGTAACTTTGCAACCGAAATGCCATTTGTAGAAAATATATGTAACTATCGGAGTCTGTCCATTGTAGGGCTTGAGAAGAACACCGGAAAGACAGTTTGTTTGAACTATATCCTACGTCGCCTCCACGAAATAGGAGTATCAACGGCTGTTACTTCTATCGGTGTAGACGGTGAACAAGTCGACTCCGTATACGCGACAGCCAAACCAGAAATCGTACTATACGAAGGAATGCAGTTCATTACTTCGCAAAGACATTACATGCAGCGCCGGCTCGTATCCAAGATCATACATGTAGACGAACGGCGGACCGCGCTAGGCCAACTCGTAACTGCCGAAGTGCTCTGCCAGGGCAAGGCACTCCTCTCTGGTGCTGCCACCACAGGAATCCTAAGGCAACAGATAGAACAGTTCAGGAAAAGCAACATACAGCTGTCTATTGTGGACGGGGCTTTATCGCGCCTAAGCCTTGCCTCGCCCACCGTAACGGAAGCCCTGATTCTAGCCACGGGTGCCGCTGTATCGCCAAACTTGCAACAATTAGTCTCTAAAACTAAATTCGTATACAGGCTGATTAAACTAAAGGAAATATCCCCAGAGCTCCGCCAGAAGCTCGGCACTATTGCCTCTGGTATATGGGGCATCGATTCAGAAGGCGAGGTTCACGACCTAGGAATCAAGTCGGTATTTCTGCTCGGGCGCGGAGAGGACAAATTATTTAAATACGGTGATACCATATTTGCCGCGGGTGCAGTCAGTGATCGACTACTTAAATATCTATCTGCCCAACCCAATATCTCCAAATGCAGACTTATCGTTCAGGATTTCACCAAACTATTTTTAACCCCAGAGGTGTATTCAGACTATACTAAACGAGGTGGGCGCCTAGAGGTTATGCAACGGTCAAACCTAGTAGCTATTACGCTCAACCCCACTTCGCCTCAAGGGTACGTCCTCAATTCTCATGACGCATGCGAAGCACTCTCTGATTCATTAGGCTGTCCCGTCTACGATGTGTTGGCATAAACCACCGCCTTGATCCGGCTATTAGCAGCAGGGCCTGGGCCAAATTCACAGCAAAGGAGCGATTATATCATACAAAAAGGAGCGATACCCTCAGATGAAGATATCGCTCCTTTTGAACGGTACAGTGTACTATGTGAATTGCCTATTCCTAGTGACGAATAGCTGTCGGCACGAGTGGAGGATGAGGCTATTTTACAATTAGACCCAAAATCCTATTAATATCCTCATCTGATAGTTGGTGATGCATAGGAAGGCAGATTACCTCATTGGCCACACGGGTGGCATTGGGAAGGTTTTCCGGAGAGGCACTCGGCAATCCACGGTAGGTGCTGAATGTGCTAATTAATGGATAGAAGTACCGACGACCATACACTCCATTCTCTCTCATTTTATTATAGAGTTCATCGCGGGTCATACCATATTCTTCGGCATTTACAAAGATGGGGAAATAGCTGTAGTTGTGTTTTACACCCGGCATATCCTCAAAGTACCTAATGCCTTTTACAGTGCTTAGGGCCGAGCGATATTTAATGGCCACCTGATGCCGAGCCTCAATAGCGGCATCGACTAGTTGTAAATTCAACAGACCATAGACGGCACGCACCTCGTCCATCTTACTATTGATGCCCGGGGCAATCACCTCTGTCTCGTCTACAAAACCAAAGTTCTTCAGATAGTCTATCCGCTCTTTGGTTTCTTGGTCGTGCATTATCATGGCCCCACCCTCAATGGTAGTATACACCTTTGTGGCATGAAAACTCAACGTGGAGAGATCTCCATATTCAAGTATGGATTTGCCGTTTACTTCCACACCAAAGGCATGAGCCGCATCATAGATGACCTTCAAACCATACTTGTCAGCTATTTGCTGTATGCGGACAATATCGCATGGCTTACCATAGCAGTGAACCGGCATGATGGCCGTAGTCCGAGGAGTGATGGCCGCCTCTATACAATCAGGGTCCATGCCACAATTAGAGGGGTCGATATCGACAAAGACGGGCTTGATGCCATTCCACCATATACTATGGGTCGTTGCGACAAAACTATAGGGGGTCGTTATCACCTCTCCACTTATACGCAGTGCCTGCAGTGCCGTTAACAAAGGGAGAGTTCCATTGGTGAAGAGGCTAATGTATGGTACTTTAAGGTACTCGCATAATGCCGCCTCCAGTTTCTGATGGAACTGTCCATTATTTGTAATCCACTTATTATTCCAGACCTCTTTCAGCATCGCTGAAAACTCATCGAGGTCTGGAAGTAGCGGGGTGGTGACTGTAATCTTATTTGGCATATTTATGCCTATTAAGGTGACTAACTAGGACTTCTTATTTATTCTTACCACCAAATAAATGGTTTTTCTTCTCTTTCTTAGCTTTGTTTGAAGAGGAACTATCGTCTTTTTCATCCTCAGACATACCATAGCCATAGCCGTAACCATAGCCATAACCGTAACCGTATCCATAGCCATAACCGTATCCATAGCCATACTGACGGCCATATAACGGCTGTTTGTCATATTTAACGTCATTCAGTATGAGGCACATGCTGGGGAAGGCCTTCTCCTGATATAGGCGTTCGACATCAAGAAGCATACGCTTGTCAAACTTACGGGCACGGATGACGAAACATGTGTGATCAGCTACTCGCTTGATAATATCAGTGTCGACAACCATACCAGCAGGAGCACCATCTATGACGATGAACTCATACATTTTTCGCAATTGGTCCATCAGCTGAGTGAACAATTCGGTACCCAACAATTCTGCAGGATTGGGAGGTAACGGACCCGAGAATAGTGCATCAACACCAGGAGCCACAATATCAGACTGTATGAGTTTGGTGATATCGGTTTCCTTCTTGGTCATGTAGTTAACGATACCCGGATTTTTTCGGGAATAGAAAGTATGGGTTAAGGAACCTTTACGTAAGTCGAGGTCTACCAGTAATACCTTTTTACCAGCAAGAGCTAAACTAGCAGCCAGATTGGATGAAATAAATGTTTTACCGGATGCTGGGAGTAACGATGAAAGCAACAGCACTTTGGCCTTGTCCGGATCGCCACTAAGAAACTCTGTCTTAGCGCGTAACAGACGGAACGATTCTGCCACACCACCATGTTCTTGATTGGTGATAACAATGTTACGCTTCTCATTGGAATCAAGTGAGGGTATCTCACAGAGGAAAGGTACCGTAGTGGCCTTTTCCACGTCCGCATAAGTCTTAACCTGAGTATCGAAAAGACGCTTCAGAATGTAAAAAATAATCGGCAATAAAAGACCAATCAGAATGCCCATGAAGGTATCTTTGGGAATATCGGGGGTTATGGGGTGACCATTCGGCCGTGCGTCATCGATGATTTTGGCACTACCTTCCAGAGAAGGTTGGCTAATCATTAATTCTTCACGACGAGTGAGAAGAGAAACATACAACTGTTCTTTGATTTTTTGATTACGCTCTAACCCTTCCAGATAGATTTGTTTCAGCGGCACTGTGCGGACTTTGGAGGAAGCCGTATTGGCTATGTTGCGCTCGTTAACAATACGTTGTTCGAGGGAAGCGATATAACCTTCTGTCATACTGATAAGGTCTTCTCGCTGCTGTGCTTGATTTTCTATAGCTCGGGCTGCAACAGGATTGTTTAATGCTCCCATTTCTTTATATCTGGAAACCTGTTGAGCATGATTGTTATAATCAGACAAATACGAAACGACTGTACCATTTGAGATAGTTCCTATTGGGACAACTTTAGTACCATCACTGGCTTTGATATCATTTAGCAATGACCTTACCATACCCAATTCATCTTGTAATCTTACAGCCTCATTGCTAGAAGCCAAGCTTGTTCTGACATAATTTTCCCCAATGGATGCTGATGTGACAACATCATTGCTACTACGATAGGCTGCCACTGCCGATTCTTGGGCACCGAGATCATCACCTATGACATTGATACGTTCGTTAATAAAATTATATGTCTCATTAATAATACGCTTTTTATCATTAACTGCACCATCATTGTATGTTTTAACAAGCATATTAATGACATCAGCACAACGCTGTGGTGAGTTGTCCCTCATTGATATATTAATAATGGTATTTCTCTCGTCATCACGTTTGACATATAATTTTGATCGATAATACTCTGCCAAACTTTCTTTATTGAGGAAATCCACTGATATGTCATGTCCTATTTCGCTATCGACAAATGCCCATGTCTTATGCACCACAAGTCTGCCCATGGGGGTCATTACGATCTTATCCAATGGAACATAAAGTGAATGATGGCCTGGACGTTTTATCAGAACATGCTCATTATCAATTATCTTAATTGATAAATGATTTGGCTTCATAAATTCCTCCTCTGAGTACTCTAACTCTATAGGAGAAATACCGTAAAGGCTTTTTTCTGTTTTAAGAATATCGGTCTTAGTACTATAGACAACATCTAACTTTAAAGACTCTACTACCTTTAATATCGTAGATTTGGATGTGAGAATCATCATCTCATTATTAATGGTGGTAGCGTAAAAAGGACGTAATCCTAATGCAGTCCTAACAGATAGTTCTCTCGTGTCAGTGTCACTAATACCGACATCGTTGCCACTTCGGATGAGAACTTTAGCACTACTGGCATACACTTTCTCTTGTCTACGAGACAAAAAATTGGCAATCAGGCCTCCGAGTACGGCGAATATGATTAACCAATGGATGTTCCTCAGCAAGAGAAAGAGCAAATCTTTCAAATGGAAACTTACCGACTGGTTTTCATCCAAGAAAGATAAATTCACACGTTTATCTTCGTTCGACCCTGTGTTGGTGTTATTTACGGTAGCGTCGTTATTCATATTATTGTTTTTTAAATAATGCAATGATTGTGGTAGTGAAAGTCAGAATTGACAAACCGACTGACATCCAAGACACCAAGCGGCTTGCTTCGGTACGCGGAGTAGACTTATTGTATTTCTGGGTGATGATAAAATCGTTCTGCTGAAGCATAAAAAAAGGATCCTGAAACACCGATGAAGATCGAGGGTCAAGATAACGCATTACCATCTTGCCATCGACTTCTCTCATCACAGCAATTTTATCCCTACTGGTGTAGAGACTCAGGTCACCACTAAGAGCCAAAGCCTCCAAGAAGGTACAACGCTCATTACTAATGGTAATCACTTTACCTCCTTCCGCACCTAGAAAAAATATTTTGAAGTTGGCAAATCGGGCCATGACTACGGCATCCGAAAGATAACCTCCGCTTTCTAAAAGATTTTTCAATGTGTCTTGCAGACTTAATCTTGTTAATCCTGCCACATGTATTTCTCCTATAATAGGGAATTGAATATTACCATTTACATCGACAAGATAGGTACCACGGTAATTGCTACTCTGTGATCCATTAGTTATTCCTCCGCCAATGTTAAAAGGTTTGGCCAACTCTTCATTTGAGGCGAAAACATAAATGTTAAGTTCGTCATACGGAGAGATTGTGGCTTGGAATTTATTCTCCAACTCGATTTGACTACCATGATGCATATCCTGCAAATAGTTTACTTGCCCTGGAGTAATGCAAGAGGTCAATGCTGTTGTTGCAATAAATGCAATCAATAATAATTTATAAACTATCTTCATATCTTGAAATAATATTAATAACGAATAAATAAATCAATTATTGTTATTCCTTTTATCATCTTTTTTTAATCAGGTATCCCTTAATGATATTTTTGGCCGACTGCATACATAATTCTTTTATGTACTGCACACCAAAAGGATTCCACCGCTGAGGATGAGTGGTTATCAATAGCGCGTATCCTGAAGTAATTAGAAGTGAGTGCTTATTCTTAAGCTGTTTAATTATATCGTCCGTTGTATGGAAAGATAGTCCCTCGGACTCCCATTTTTCTTGGAAAACCGGTATTTTATCCCTCACACTAACGTGGTACCCATCCCAACGGCGACCGGTATCAGTCAGATATAATGTCTTGGAAAAATCGGTATCGAAATATGGTTCGTATGTAATACCCAACTGTCGATAGTCATATTTTTTCCATATACCTTTACTGTCCCATCGACTTCTTGGTGAGCCATGCATACATATACTTTGTATTGGGGCCAATTGGCGGAGCTTTTCGAGGTTGGAACAGAAATCGTTATAGGCGGCATCCACATCTCCGTCACAGGTGGTCAAGGATTCATAATGATACCCTATTTCATGCTTCATCGAATAAATCTCTTTGATTATTGACTCGTCATAACTCTCTGGCACCATTCGAAAATAATAAGTGGCCTCCAGTCCCAGTTGGGATTCTATTTTGGCCGTTCGCAAAGAGTTTTGGGGCAGCAGGTCTACATCATGCCGCAAACGGAAGCTGAGGCTGCTTTCCTTTAAAGCTATCAACAACTCTCTGTATTTATCTAATGTGAAATCCATCCAAACAACTATAGATTTTCAAGGATGTCGACAATCTTGGCATTAATATCACCAATCTGTTCATAATAGTCATCCCGTTTTTTTATCCATTCTTGTTTACGGCTTGTCTTCGACAGCTGTGAAGCTAACGCGATAGCATCTGCTGGCTTGGCCACATTATGCAACATCCCATACTTCTCCTGAAGCATTATGAAATTTGACATGTCATTAGGACCGACAAATGAATTGGAACGGATGGCCGGCGTACCTAATAAAGCAGCCTCGGCCGCCATTGTCTGAGAGTCCCCTATGTATAAGTCAGCACTACTCAATACGTCATGTATTAAAGAAGCAGGTGTTGGGAGTTTATACTTCACCAAGTCATCGGGCAAAGCATTCTCTGAAGAAATGTAAACGGTCATATATTGGGAAATGGTTTTAACCAACCTGACTTTTTCTTCCAGAGTGAAACCAGAGTTTCCTACATCATGATTGGCAAACCAACCCACGAACCGAACAATGGCATATGGCCTTTTTAAGCCATACTTTTCCACAACAGATGTATCAGCATGATATACCTGAGGGGAGAGATAGCAATCCTCAAATATGCCATCTACGCGACTATGTTTTTCGCCATAGTCCAATTGGAAGGACCTTGGGGTCACCACTTTGGTGCATAATGGCACAACATACTTATTGGTAACCTTCACAACTTCAGAATCCGGAAATATGACAGACTTTTTATGAAAGAGCTTTGCCGTAGCCGTTCCATACCAAGAAGCTTTCGAGACAAATACATCGGGTTGTTCTTTTCTAACAATAGAAACATAATGAACCATCAGACCGAATGTCCCCAAAATTTTGGCTGACATAGATTTTCTATGCTTGCCAAAGACGATATAAGGAACACCTTCCTCCTGTAGCACATTCAAAAGTACATCCTTATCTCGAGCCAAGACCAATATCTCGTTGCCATGGGCCCTTAAAGCTTGCATTACATACTTGAACTGATAGTAATGCTTGGGGTGGTTAAGTTCAAACAGATACTTCATTTTTCAATACTATATGAGGTCGTTACCAGCAAAGGCTCCACCTTATGCCCTCTTCGCTACTATTCACCTAATGTCTTGACAATTCTAGCAGGAACACCCAATGCTAAAGAATAGTCCGGCACATCTTTCGTCACAACCGAACCTGCCCCTATTACAGCACCTCTGCCGATGGTAACACCAGGCATAATTATAGATCCTATGCCTATATGCGCTCCATCCTTGATATTGATTGGAGCATATTTCAGTGGGCAGGCCTTTACTGGCATGTCTTTACGGTAATATTTTAAATCCCTTTGATGGCAAAGCAATTGGCAACCGGCAGTGACCCAAACGTCTCTACCAATTGTGACAAGATTTGGTTTTGAATCATCAATAAGGACCGATCGCGCCACTTTTGATCCCCGACCGATATGAACTCCCCTCAAACGATGAACCATCGTGGTTATCTGAGCCGGGAAAGTAAATTGAGCCACTATTGACCAAAAGCGAATCCATATACCAATTATAATAGACTTAAGAGTGCGATGTTCTGGATTAAACATGGGATAGATGTTTATAATACGAGATTATTATTCAACGGATTATTGAATATTAGTATTCTTATACTCGAATTCCGATACGCAATAGTCTTCCTTACCTGATGGCATTGTCGGTATCTCGTCGACAAATTTAAGCTTCACTTCGGATCCAACAAAATGATTACGATAGTTTGTCAGAATATAATCGAACTGATCTTTCGGCTCGTTCGGATCAACCAATTTTAACAGTATCAGGATATCGCCAACAGCATCTTGCCGTATCTGGAATTTATCAATCTTGTAATATAGTTTTCTATTCTCAGCTTTATGATAGTCCAGTTGAGGATACAACATAAATGGCAGCATGGTGGGCGAGATTGGGACCCCCTGTTTATTGTATACCAACCGCCCATTACGCCCTAACACCTCACCTATGAGGCGTGATCCTCTACCACACGAGCATTTCTCTTTTTTGATGTATGCCATATCGCCAACCAAATAACGCAAAAAAGGGAATGCATAATTGTCAAGGTCAGTAGTACAGACCTGCCCAACTACTCCATCAGGTAATCGGATACCATTCTTATCTGTGATTTCAATCACACAAGACTCCTCGGTAATATGTAGTCCCTCATGCTTAGGGCACTCATGTGATAGAATGCCTCCGTCAGCAGCCCCATAAGCATCATATACCGGGGCCTGAAAAACCTCTTGGAGTTTACGACGATAATCCGAGACCAGCACCTCTCCGGTGGTCAATACAACTCGAATTGGACAGACTGGCAACTGCTTCTTTTCAATATAACGCGCTAATATATACAATGCCGACCCATATCCACGCAATGCTGCAGGTTTCAACTTCATCATGGCTTCATAATGCTGTTGCATACATTCGTCGGACACATCAGCACTACTAAATTTATAATTACGCATGATGACGCGATCATACAATCCTTTGAATGAAAGAAGACTATCTTTCTGGTTTATGGAATTACCCCCTAAGGAAAAAATCTTATCCCCGATATTCAATCCATACCACTTCCATGCGCGAAGTGTGGAGGCCTTCCATGCACTCCATTCCTTTGAATCGGTACAGAACTTCAATGGAGTACCCGTACTACCACCAGTAGATTGACGCTTAAGTCTTTTGGGGTCAATGGCCGAACTTAAAAAATCATTGTAATTGTCACGTATTATTTGCTTGGTCAATACTGGAAGGATCTTCAAATCATCCCTTGTCCTAATTTGCTCTGGCTTGATACCTAATTTGTCAAACAAACGAGTGTAATATGGTACTGTTTCGTAACAATGCTTCACTAATTTTTGCAGTTTGGCATTCTGCATGTCGCAGAGGCTTTCTTCTGACAAGTGATCATTGCGCTCCATCTCTTTCAATTCTGCCACTACACGACTACCATAGACCAAATCGCCTATGGGCAGAAAAACATATCGGTCAAGAATATTATATAGCGTCATAAATTGATTTTATTTTTTTGGCTATTTCTTTTGTAGTCAACCCATATTCTATGATTCGCTTACGGCCTTCCGTCCTCCTTGCATAATTTAGTGCATCCCGTAAACAATGGCTCAATGCTAAAGTGTCGCCTATTGGTGCCACATAAGTGCCCTGGACTCCTTCTGTCACCCAACGCACATCGCCCACATCTGTACTCACTATCGGACAATTGCAAGCCATTGCTTCCTTAATAACATTTGGGGACCCTTCCATCTCTGAAGTGAGCAGAAGAACATCGGCTGCGCACATATATTTAACCACTTCATCATGGGTCTTGTCATATACAGGCAACAAAACCACTTTGTCGTCTTTCAGTAATTCTACAGCCTCTCGCGCCCAACCGAATCGCTTTTCGGTCCGAGATGGGTTGGAACACCATATCACATACTTTTTGTCCTCCTCAAACCCACACATTGTTTTGGCCTCACCCTTGTCTATTAATGTAAACTGATCAAGGTTAACTCCATTGGGAATTACTGGTAAATCTATTCCTAACTGATTGGCGGTTCTTTGGGATTTTGTTATTGTTGCATCCCACACATGTTTAATACAAAAACGTACCCAGTGTAGTTTAAAAGTGTCTCGCGGGAAACTGCCCAGTATGGACACTATCACCTTGGTCTTTGTACCTAAACAAGCCAGCTTTGCCACTATACCACAAATCGAATAATGCGCATGCACCACATCAGGGTGTTCTTTCCGAACTATTTTCCTTAGTTCTATAATCCCTTTTGCATAGGATTTCATTCCTTTTCCGCGAATAGGGAAAAGCAACATGTCGAGGCCTTCTGCCTTCAACGATTGGAACTGTGAGCGGACAAAGGAGCTCACTGTTCCTACCGATTTGTTGCCACTGGCTACAAAGATGACTTTCATTTATTTTAAATTAATGATTATCCGCTATCGTCCGAAATACGAAATCGCGTCTCTCCGAGACGCACTTATGGGGTTGATTCCAATCCCCACACTGCGAAAATCGGAGATTTTCTTGTATGGGGTTATTGAGATTAAGCCTCTCCGAGGCTTCTTCGGTGCAATGCAGATAGTCATTTTAAATTATTCCAGTACCACTCACAGGCTTGCTCAAACCCAGATATAGCATCAAATTTAGGTTGGTAACCAAGCACCTGCTGGGCTTTAATAATAGAAGCCTGAGAATGGGGAATATCTCCTGGACGATTATCGCGATAACATGGGGCAATTTTTGCAATTTCGGCATCGTAACGCGACAAATTGGTCCGCAAGCAACTAAAAAGAGCATTCAGAGTCGTATTACCACCATATGCCACATTAAACACCATATCGATGGGAGCATTCTTGGGCAAAGATCTATTATACAACGTTGACCTCTCCCTTATAACTTCCGATGGGATTGTGGCAGCAAGCTCATTCGCTTGTATTACATTATCAATGTATGTAAAATCCCTCGAATAACTGCCATCACCATTGATGAACGGCGATTCGTGACGAATCAATGCTTTAACCCACAAAGGGATAACCGCAGCGTATGCTCCATTGGGGTCTTGCCGTCGCCCAAAAACATTGAAATATCTTAAGCCTATTGTTTCTAAGCCATATAGACTAGAAAAGACATTGGCATATAGCTCATTTACATATTTTGTAATGGCATAGGGCGAAAGTGGACGCCCTATATTATGTTCTATCTTGGGCAACTCCTTGCTATCACCATAGGTCGAGGAACTGGCAGCATACACAAATCTATGCACACCTGCATCACGCGCCGCCACCAACATGTTCAGAAAACCATCAACATTATTACTATTTGTATTGATAGGATCATTTATACTACGCGGGACACTTCCCAAAGCAGCCTCGTGCAATACGACATCTGCTCCATTTACCACCCTGCGACATGTGTCTAAATCACGAATATCGCCATCGACAAAATGGAAATTGGGTTTTCCGAGCAATGATTCAATATTATGCCTAAAACCTGTTGAAAAATTATCCAAGCAGGTTACATCATAGTCCTTATTAATAAAATGCTCACACAGATTGGAACCGATAAAACCGGCACCACCAGTAATTGTTATCTTCATACTATCATTTTTAAATGAGGTTACCTTACTTCAGTCAGTGGCATTGCATGACTTTGTATAATCAGAGCAGACATGGAGTCTGGGTTGAGCTTCAGCAGCAACAAACCTAAAAATACATCTTTACAAAAAACCGCGGGAACCGAGTTTGAAAACAGCCCAGGCTATAGCCATAATAGGTACGATAACATACCAAATGCGTACAAACCTATAACTACGTTCATCAACCAAGCTAATACCATACGCTGCTATAATTAGCAAAACTGGAAAACCTGGCAACAGAAATCGCTCCGAATTAGCAAATCCGCTGGAACTCACAATGCCCAAGTACGAAATAATAAAAGCCCCTAACAATGAAAAATCTCGCCAGTTCTTCTTTTTAAAAAGGGCATTAAACAATGCCAAAATAACAAATACGCCCATAAAATTTCGCACAAAGTTGCCAGAATTCACCATTTGCTGATTATATTGTTCATCAACATCAACCATAGTAGGAAACGGCAAAACAAACATCATAGGTGCCATGACTGTACCTGTTGCATATTTTGCCCACTTAACACCTTTGCTCACCTGATGACTTCTCTTTAGTGCCTGATTGTCTCCTCTGGAATTCCAATACGACTCTGCTTCATTGGCTATAGTACCTCCTGCCATGATGGCAACAGCCACTACTGCCCATACCACCAGTACTATCCTATTCCATCTCGTCATGACTGTCGTACTAGAAAAAACCACGGCCGAGAAGATTGCAAAAACCACGGCAGCACCCAATACTGTTCTAAAAAAGAACAAACTAATTACTAATAATGCTGTGACGATAACATTAAGAAAGCTTACCTTTTTCTGACGCAAGAGGTCGTCGGCCCTTTCTAATGCGGCCATAGTCAGAAATATCATTTCTGTCTCCTTCAGATGCATACCACAATAAATGACCAGATTAGGACACAGGGCACAAAAGATACCAGCCATTCGTCCTGCCTCCTCCCCAAAGTTACGTTTTGCCAATTTATATGCAAAAATACATGTAAACGAACTCAATAGCGACTTTATTATACGTGTAATGAATATGTTGGGGCCAATTATTGAGTATAGCAAAGTCAGATAGAACGGATAACCAGCATCTGAATAAGAGCCACCTGAAAATAAGTAATCCATCGTTCCATCCCATCCGATCTCCAGCAACCAAAGTGCCTCCTCATGATATGCCAAAGCATCACTTGATCCGAACTCAAAAGGTATGCCGGTCTTAATGGTATAAAATATATAAGAGAATATCACCCATATCAACCGCAGCACTATAGCCGTAAGGAATAATTTTCTAATAAATATCTTACCATCCACTTCCACCCATTTTTTAGAATAGCTAGAGGATAATAAAAAGAATATGAGCACCCAGACTATACCTATAATCATGAATGCCGGTTTAAGCATATGCTTCATAAAGACAACACTCACTACCGCTAACGAAATAAGGTAGATTGAAATTGCCTTTCGTGAAAACTGTTTAGGGAAATATGGTACCAAAAGAAGCTGTTTTTAACTAGTTATTAATACGATGCAGAATAAATTGTTTCACGGTTGCACCCAATGTACGAACCTTAAAACGAACTCTCTGCACAAATAATGAGGAATGATATATATGATATGTCTGCTTTGACACATTTCTCCAATCTATTTTTGCCAGTTGGGCTTTTGCATCTTCGTGATACTGGTGTGAGAGATAAAATCTGAACAAACCACTTCCTCTTAAATTATCCATCAATTTTTTCAAGTCGGGATTATTCGCCTCTTCCTCCTCTAAATAGTCCAAATTCCACAGCATATGGGTCTTGGGGTCTCGCAATTTTCTTGTCGCTCTTTTTTTTACAGGCACATCCTGAAAATAGTTGGCCAGAGGTTTATTCAGCAACGCCACCGGATGTTTTATAGCAATTCGAATCCATAAGTCAAAGTCCTCACCCAGGGTAATGCCACTCCTAAATTGACCTGAGGACAAAAACACCTCTTTGGGAATAGCTACAGAACTAGACGATATTGGCATACACAAAGTCTTAGTATAGACCTTGCAATAATTAATATAGCCTCTCTCAAAACCTTTATCCACACCTATTGGAGCAATCCTTTTTGCCCCATTCTTAACCAAATAAAAGCCCGTCCCGTACATTCCTGCGTCTGGATAGTCTTCTATCAGGCTACTCATCTCTTCCAAAAATGTAGGCTCCCACCAATCATCCGAATCCAAGAAACAAATGTATTCACCTTTCGATAAAGCAACTCCATGGTTCCTGGCCATGGATACACCTGCATTTGCTTGTGTTACTACCTGTCGCCTCTCATTCCCTGACCCAATAACCCTACGTGCTATTTCCAATGACCCATCACTGCTTCCATCATCTACCACTATCAACTCATAGTCTCCATAAGTCTGATGCAAGATACTATCCAGTGTCTTTTCTATATATGGAGCCTTATTGAACAAAGGCACCACAACTGAAAATTTAACATTTGTCATTTTGTCAATCTCAATTAAATGACAACGAAATCGTTACTAACCGACTATTCTATCTTCTCTTTAAATAATAGCCATCTATGGGTTTCCTACTTATTCCCTGACGATAACGATAATTCGACTCCCCATCAGTGAACACTGGCACTATTTTTTTCTCCCTCAAGACCGACTGCGTCATGTCGGAATGCTTTCCCCATGTATATGCATAAAATGGTATATAGCGAGGATGTTGCTGTAATAATTCTATACATTTATCGACGGACCCCGTGAATTCATCCTTTGTCATCTCAGTGGCATCATTATGCTCATAACCATGCATCCCAATACTAATCAACGGTGAGGTTAAATTCCACAATTCTTCTCTTGTTATATATTGAGGATTCACCGCATACCCCTCTCTTTTACTTTTACCATCTAAATATTTTGGATTGACAAAAAGCGTCACTGGAATCCCTTGTTCCTCCAAAAATGGCAGTATTCCCAATACTGATTTGAACCCATCATCACATGTCAAAACAGCATATTTATTACTTCGTGTCAGGTCGCTTTTTAATTTTATATAAGCATTTGAAGACGATATAAACTTGTAATGATTCTTCAATGATAGAATATACCTTTTAAACTCCTCGGTCAATGTCCAATCAACTTTTTCATTAACCGTATCGTCATAAACATCCGATACAGCATGAAATACAAAGACATCTATTGGGCTTAACAAGATTTTCTTAAGCCGCCTATACATATGATTTTCTACAAGTGGCAAAAGCATTTGATTAATTATTCTTCATCTATTAGGCTGAATTCTATCTGCCACCCTTACCTGATAACTGATCAGAAAGTGGAATCCATTTATCTTCCAACCTACTCCTTTGCTCCTAATATTCTTTTTAGATTATGCCACAATGGACCAAATTTCCAATTAATGGAAAATTCGCGAATTGAATAGTACAGCGACTTGAATTTATTCACTTGCAGATATGCATCAACACTTTGTTGCAAAGTCTCACAATACACACGTTTTGTGGCCGCTTCATGCGTTTTCCTATATAGCTCCCCATCTATCGGAAGGTATACCTTGCTATACTCAATCGGTGTAAGTATAGAAGCTATACCTCCTGAATGTATTCTATAAACACCACCCTCAAACGAAAAAAGATAACCTTTCCCAGCTTTCAGGAAATGGTAAATCTCATGGGTGTCGCGATAATACTTATATTTCTTTTGCCACTTTGGATCGAACAATTCTTTGCGGAACAACATTGTCAAAGGCTGGGTAATCCACTCTTTAAAGAACATATCTATCGAAACATCCACCCCAGTCTGTCCCTGTTTGAATAGAAAACCACAATTGTCCTTTGTAAACTTTCCAGTTTTCTCATATAGATGTTGGCATCTATGAAAGCAGATTGAGTATTCTGGGTGGCTCTCCATAAAGTCCACCTGCTTCTGTAATTTCAATGGGTCAGTCCAATAATCATCACCCTCACAAGATGCTATGTATTTACCCCTTGCCCTAGAATAGTTGAAAACTATATCCATGCGTCCCCTATACCCATTTGAATATTTGTTTTCCGTCTCATAAATAGGAAAGATAATATTGGGATATTTTGATTCATACTCCTGCAAAATAACATCTGTCCCATCTGTTGATGCATCGTCATGAACCAAAATCTCTATCGGAAATGAAGTCTTCTGCATCAAGAAACCATCTATGCATTGCCGCACGTACTTAGCGTGGTTATACGTCAAGCAACAAATACTCACCAAAGGTTCTTTTTCACTCATATTCAATAGAAAACCTCTTATCTATCTCTTGTTGAAGATTCTCCATAGCTTCACGATTCTCAGCAGACGCGACATAGAAGCCGATTCTATTTCCTCCATCAGTAGGCCGATGGATTTTATCGCCCACCTTGAAGTTTAATTGCCAGTATAACACTTCTGGCCTAGAGTTCAGAAAATCTGTACCTTTTACCCCTCTGACAATCCCCCCTTCCTCTGTCGTATCAAAAAACTTCAACACAGCCACCTTATCAGTTTGTAACTGTTCTTGTTCTATTTTCTCAACAACCTCTTTGCCCACAAACATGTCAATCAATAATCCATAATTATCAATTCCTGTCAAAGCAGGTACAATATGTGAAGAAATGAGATTGCCACCTCCACGGGCACCAATCTCTAAAAGGTAGAACTCGCCGTCTTCATATCTATACTCAGCATGGGTAAAACCAAAAGGCAACCCTGACATGTCCACAAATTGATTATTTATCTTACGCAATCGGTCATAATCATATTCTGAACTATTATGCGAGAAGTATAGATAGCTATCCAAATTGCGATTATACTCAAACTGCTGTTTCTCTGATATTGCCAAGCACACATGTCCATCAGGCATCTTAATACCATCAACTGAAAATTCCGCACCAGAGATGTACTGCTCGCATATTACCGCATGTCTATGGTGCGAAAAACCAATTGATATATCAAACAAAGAACTTAATTGCTCCTCCGTATCAATGGTAAAAACCCCACGGCTACTATTTGCATCTATGGGTTTTATCACCATTTTATGGTCCTTGGTACAACCGCTCCCTATTTTTTTGAAAAAATCAAAAGCCTCTTCCTTAGTTTCACAAACTCGATATGCCGGACATGGGAGCTGGTGGTCACGGCAGAAGTCTCTCATTTTGGATTTATCCGTATATAATAAGGCCATCGACTCGGTCTGAGAGGGTAAACCCAACTGACTAGAGACATAGGCTAATGTGGGGGTAGCTATATCACACTCATCAGACATAACTGCAACCACTTTCAATTTTCTTGCAGCATCTAATACCGATTCACGGTCCAAGATGTCAGAATACACAATTTCATCGGCATATTTAAATGCTGGCGCATCTCTATATGGATGCACAACAGCCACTCTGTATCCATGCTGTTTTAGACTTTTTATAAGCGGTATCTGCCATACAGTCCCAGGCAAAACCATAACCACATCTGCCATAGCTAAATTAGTTTTTTTATTTTATTCAAGTTGCTCGCATCCTCTTCGGTTAGGGCATGTTTAAATGTACCATCGCCATTGGCTATGCCGAACACAACATGTGCATCGTTATAATTATCAACAACCACATCCCCCAATTCTCCCATATAGCCTCCACTCACAATGGGAATACCTCCTACGGAGGTCCTACCTAATCGGAAATTGACCAACTCGTTTGTTTCCATCAGGTTTACCACTATCCCAGAGATACCAGCCCTGTCATCAGAACGATACACTATGGCTCCTTTTTGGCGTTGATGCTTTATGAACTCTTGGGAAAAATTATTAATACCTATATCATAAATCTGACCGAATTCCATCAAAGAAAGGTCACTCAGAAAAGCACTCCTCGACTGTATCTCACAACCAACCAAAATATCAAATTGATTACCTGAAATTGTATCTATTTTATGAATATAGGGTGATTCTAATTCCAACTTTCCCCCTGAAACCGGGAAGGTACTTGTAGGATATTCCTTTTCAAATATATAAACATCTATCCCTTTACCTATCAACTCCAATACCATTCTAGTAGCTAGCGCATTTTTCCCAACCAGCAACAGTTTGCTGTCAAAAATTGTTTTCAAGGACTCTTTTCGCTCAATCTCCATCATAAACGCTATTGCCGAAGAAACCCATGAGGAATAATCGCTATAATATGCTATAGATATACCTCGATCAGCTGCTAGTCTTGTGGCCTGGGAACGTATTATTTCTGTATTTTTTCGCTTGAGATCTATATCAATCAGTATGGTATCCACAATACCAGTCGAACGCTCTATCAGATATGGCAACTCGCTTTCATCTCCTAATGAGACAAAACCTATAATGTTAGAGATGCTTTCTCTTACAGCGGGTACGCATACCTCTATATCCTCATCTCTTGTATGCTGAAGCAAAATGAGAACGGAACGTTTGTTAGTAATCCTAACCAAACCTTCCATTTCTCCAAGCATCTGTTCGTATTTCTGCTTAAAATTCATGTTTTGAATATATGCAAACTAACTATTTGGCATTCTATGAGACTGAACCAATTATATGTTTTTGTGGGAGTATGCTGGAGCATATTTGAATACCTTACCTTTTTTCAGTCTCATCGCGGCAAAATCAAAAAGTTCCTCCGATGGATTGATCACATTTATCTTACATACTTCTGCCATCAACAAATCAGGATCCACACCATACTTTTCGGAAGCTTTTTCTAATTGGTTCGTGAATGAATCATGAAAATTATGTATTCCTATGTTTATCTCACGCTTGGTATTGCCTAAATGGAGTAAACCACCCACCACCTGTTCTCCTTTATCAGCAAGTTCCAACACATTACAATGGTTAGGTATCAAATTTGCCTTTTGACAAATAGCCATCATGGATTCAAGGTGCGAATTCCCAGCACCTCGACCCAATCCTTGAAGGGTTCCATCTATAAAGTCGGCTCCGGCCTGAATTGCAGCATAGCTGTTCCCATTTGCTAACTGTAAGTTATTATGTCCATGAAATCCTACAGATATATTATAAAATTCCTTTATGGCCCTTACATATTCCGAAACCTGATTGGGTAGCATTCCTCCAGCAGAATCCACAAGATACAAACAATCGGCGCCCGAATCTATAACCCCCTTGGCCATTCTCGCCAGATTATACTTACTGATAGTATATGTTTTCATGAGGTTACAACTGACCCATAACCCTAACGACTTGGCGTAACTGATATATTCAAAAGTGGTTTCTATCGTCGTGGCATTAGCTCCCACCCTGACAAAATCCCCTCCATTATCTCGAAACCATGCAATGTCTTCTTTTTTCCCAACATTTGGAATAAAGAACATCCCCAACATTGAGTCACCTTTGAGTGGCATACAGGCCTTCATGAAGTATTCATCAGTATGGGGTGTCGCATCTCTGTGGCACATTCCAAGTCCTAACGTATTGCCGACCTCTATATATTTGATTCCTGCAGAAGAGAGAATGGTCATAATCGCTTTCAGTGTTTCTTCCTCCCACTGATTATTGGTCACATAACCACCGTCTCGTATAGTGCAATCTAATATATTCATTTTGTGAATAAGTAATTACCCTTTGTACTATTCTCCTAGCAACAAATCTCTCAATTTTTCATCAGCTTTTTTATTCCTTTTCCCACCAGTCTTGGTCTGCTTGTATATTATCAGTATTCTGGCTAATCTTATTTTGTCCATAATCCGAGATTGCCTTCCTGCATAATAATGAAAGATGAAACCCTGAAATTGAGCCATATACTGTTTGGTGATGGGGCTCAACTGGATTTTGTGAAATATAGATTTCTTTAACAGGTTCACCAGTCTCAGATTATCTTTTGATACAAATATATCACTGAATTTCGGTACTAGCAACGCATTTTGATATGGCAGCAAAGCATAACCAACTAGGAGGTCATCTCCTTTATACGAATTACTTATGCTCCCGCTATATTGAACCCACACATAATCAGCTCTGTCGATAAAAACAACTTTGCCAAACTGCAAATGATGTAATGTAATTATCGTGTCATCATACCACTTCCCATATAATGCAATAGGGTCTACGGCTTTATTCCGCCTAGTCATATAAGTTTGGTTCAACCCCTGTAAGTCATTCAGAATGATGTATCTCGGACCCATTTTCATACCGTCTTTCAAAAACGGAGCATCTGGCCATGCATGACCCGACTCCAATGGGGCACCATCATCTACTTGCCATACTCGCTGTTGACACATCACACAGTCTGGGTTTTCTAATAAGGTATCCAATTGTTTCTGATAGATGTCATCGCTCTTCAAATAATCATCCGCATCTATGTTTACAAAGAATTCACCTCTTGCATTTTTATATGCCGTAGCCTTGTTCCAGCCACACCGCTCTGAGCGCGTCACTGGGTTGCACTCGTCAGAATCACATTTAATGCCACGTACTACGTCCGGATACCTCTCTTCGTAACGTTTTATTAACTCCCACGTCCCATCTGTTGACCTGTCGTCTGAAACCACTATTTCATATTTCACATTTAAGTGCTGCCCTAAAATACTATCCAAACATCTTGGCAGTACTTTAACTTGATTGTGCGAAATCACAAGGATGCTTAAAACTATGTCCGAATTGCACATATCAGTTAACTAGTTGTGGTTTACTTCTAATAGTCCAATTACTATTTCCATTCAGACTGCAGAACCACTTTGGAATAAGAATCATAAGGGGTAATACGCTTTATGAAAAGTTCATTCTGCGTAACTCTGAAACGTATACAACTTAAGATATTATCATATGTAGTGTATGGATTGCCTATCCAGATATGGGAAGTATAGCAACCCGGTGCAAGATTGATATTCTTTATTCTGCAGTTCACAGTCTTTTTTTCTCCTTTTCTCATATAAGGAATGCTATACTTGTCATCATAATTTGTCACATGGGCTATCTGTGCTCCCACCTCGTCTTTTATGTCAAAACTGATATCCACCATCTCGATATCCTTCACGGCCTCCAGGTCTACTTCTATCTCTAGGTCATCACCTAAAGTGACTGTGGCACTACTCTTTCTTAAATCCCTAATTCTCACGCAACCATTTCCTGACCGGTTGAAATCGTTAACAGTCTTCATCCCTCCCAAATAGTAATCCACGACATCACCCACATCACCAACTTTCTCTACCATACCATTTTTCAGTAGGATACCATGACGACATAATTGCTGAATACTGGCCATATTATGACTCACAAATAGCACTGTACGGCCTTCACCTTGACTTACATCCTGCATCTTGCCAATGGCTTTTTTTTGAAACTCGGCATCACCTACTGCCAGTACCTCATCTACTACTAGAATCTCTGGTTCGAGAAAAGCAGCCACTGCAAAACCTAGTCGGACTGTCATGCCCGAGCTATAACGTTTCACCGGGGTGTCTATATATCTCTCGCAACCACTGAAATCGATGATTTCATCCAACTTACGAGATATCTCTGCTTTAGTCATTCCAAGGATGGCCCCGTTCAAATAGATATTCTCTCTTCCCGTCATCTCAGGGTGGAAGCCTGTTCCCACTTCTAAAAGCGACCCAATACGACCTTTCGCTTTAATAGTACCCGTAGTTGGACCCGTTACTTTAGAAAGCAACTTCAACAATGTGCTTTTACCAGCCCCATTTCTACCTATAATACCTATCACATCGCCCTGTTCAACTTTAAAATCTATATCCTTCAATGCCCACACATATTCGCTGTCGGCTTTTTTTGAACGATCGTTTACGGACCCAATCTTTAAATAGGGGTCTTCTTTACCCAAAACATTGACTACCCACCAACGATTCAGGTCATGGCTCAATGTTCTTGTTGACACCAAACCTAATCTGTACTGTTTCGATACGTGGTTAAATTCTATTGCTGTTGCCATAATTGTTCTTGTCTTTCTGTCCTACAATCTTTCCGATATATACATTGTTTTTGATGTACTGATATTACCCATCCACAAATCTTGATTTTTGACCTTCAACGTCCGCCTTTTACAGCGTTTTTTTTGTGAAGAGCAAATCTTTCTTGGCCATCACCTGTTCAATAATGGGTGCCATATCATAGTATTTATATTCAGCCAGCCTCCCCCCGAAAATCACATTCTCTTCCCTCTCTGCCATGTTCTTATATCGCTGATATAAGTCATTATTCTTGGCATCATTTACAGGATAATAGGGTTCCATGCCCGGTTTCCATTCTGTACTGTATTCCCACGAGACTACTGTTTTGGGGCAATCATATACCGCTTGACCGAACATTTCGAAATGCTTATGTTCTATCACTCGTGTGTAAGGTACTTCTCTGTCAGTATAATTAACAACGGCGTTTCCTTGCCAGTTCGGAGTATCTTTTACCTCTTGCTTGAATGAAACTGTACGAAAGTCCAAATGTCCAAATTCAAAGCCATAGAATTCATCTATTTGTCCCGTATATACAATCTTATCTGCTAATCCTGACAGTTCTTCACGATTGGAGAAAAAGTCACATCCCAGACGAACCTCTATCCCCTGCAATAGTCCATTTATCAACTTGTTATATCCTCCAATGGGAACACCTTGGTATATATCATTAAAGTAGTTGTTATCAAAAACAAACCTCAACGGCAACCTTTTGATAATAAAGGCAGGTAGGTCAGTGCAGCTTCTTCCCCATTGTTTCTCAGTATATCCTTTAATCAAGGCTTCATAGATATCTTTACCCACCAAACTTAGTGCCTGTTCCTCCAAGTTTTGAGGATCTCCCCCGTTCAAATGAGCTACAGCTGCACGACGCTGCTCTTCAATCTTTGCCCTCGCCTGTTCTGGTGTTGTCACACCCCACATCTGATAGAAAGTATTCATATTAAAGGGCAGATTGTAAAGGCGGCCTTTATAGTTAGCCACTGGGCAATTTGTATACCGGTTGAATTGAACAATGCTGTTCACAAAATCCCAAACCTCTTTGTTTGATGTGTGGAAAATATGGGCTCCATATTTATGAACATTTATTCCCTCTATATTATCACAATAAACATTACCACCTAGATGAGGTCTTTTGTCTATCACCAAACATTTTTTACCAGCCTTGTTGGCAAAATATGCAAATGTCGATCCATATAGTCCAGAACCGACAACAAGATAATCATATGTTTTATCACCCATGACTATTATTTTTAAAATATGGAAAAATCTAGATGAATATAATTTATAACGTTACCAAAAGATTATTATTCACAAGTATTAAGTCGCCAATTCATTTTAATGAAATTACTACTTCAATATATTCTGCCCTCTATCGCCCAATACTCGGAAAACCTTATAACTGCCAATATCATATTGATATTCTAGTTCGAAGAGGTTACTCCATGCACTGATTTCCTGAGGAGTTGATAAAATCATTTTGGACATATCTTTTGGATACCGCCCCGAACCCTCAAAATACAACTTATTATTATAGGGGGCCAAATAGTAATACCATTCATATGGAATATAAGTAGATTCGTTGGGGTCTATTCTCGCAGCTTCAATATTTTGAAGATTTTGTTTATCCACCAAACGATGAATGTCTATTCTTTTTCGATTTTGGTTATCGGGGCTGAAACAAAACCATACACACATGCCTACACATAGTATCGGCGATAAAATCTTTTCCAAATGATATTGTTCAATCAAAACACAAAAAGAAATGAGGCAGGGTATATAGGCAGCCCATGTATAATACCATGGATAACGCCCGGCCATAATAAAAATCCAAGGCAGCAGTATACTAGATAGAATCATCGTATGGTTCTCTTGTGATAGCCTTCTTACATCTTTCCTACATAAAGCAATCAAACTGAGTATTACCACTACGATAAGCAATACGATGTATTCTTTGTTTGTAAACAAACCATCTATAGTTAACGCATTTATTCTATCCAAGAAAGACATTCCCTCTTCGATAGGAACATTGTTTTCAAACGTCAATTTTCCAGTTTCTGCAAAATGTATTATACTTTGTGTTGTATAACTAAAACCAAATGTTGTTCTTAAAAAGGCTTTTGCACAATTATGCTGTGCCATATACAACAAAACTGCACTAAAAGAAACCACCGAACTCAATGCATACCATAGATACAAAGTCCAATTACGCAACGTTCTGTGAAAAACTAATAATCCATGTAACAAAAGTATGACTGACGTGAACAATACTCCCTCAAATCCTGTAGCCATCTGCAATGCACTCCATATGCAGAAAAAAATAATATCCTTCTTTTTATGAGTCGTATATGACCGGAAATATGAGTCTAATGTTAATATTCCTAATAGTAAACATAGGGTATCAACTCTGCCACACGTGAAAATTCCAAATAGGCCATCGGCAACCCAAAAACCAAAAGCAAAACAAACCACACCCCACCTGGTTCGAAATAATCTACCATTCTCAAAACGTATACAAATTACCAGATAAGTTATGAAGGCAAAAATAAGGTTGGGCAGCTGAGCAGCAATATAGGAAAAGCCAAATACCCTATACCATAAAGACATAAATAGGGCATATAATGGACTATACGATGGCTGCCCAGCTCCCCATACATTCGATACAAATTCACCCTGAGACAACCTGTATCCCCAATCTGCCCAAAAGGCATCATCATACCAGGACTCACATGGCCTGAAATAAAGCATTATTGCACCTATCACTAGACCAATTATGCCTAGTAACAAGGATAATCTGTGTAATGATAGTTGTTTCAAAATACTCCTATAGAATTCTTCTACAGCGACCTATTAATCTTTCTAAAGTCTCCCAGCGACTTCATGCCAATCTTGAAAATGCGTTTCAAATTGATTGAATTCACACCTCCTTGACGAGGCCTGAAAGTAATTGGATACCATCCGATCTTCTCCTTTTTCTTGACCGCTATGGCACTGATGGCTACATTGGATAGGAAGAAATCTTCTGGAATACATTTCATGATTTCCTGCAAACGTTCTGCCTTCATCAGACGGAAAGGTGTATTGGCATCCTTCACCCAAACATGGAACATCAACCACACAACCAACCGCAGCGTCTTCGTTACCACAATGCGTGAGAATCCATCCTGTCGCCCCCCACGTGTACCAATCTGGAAATCATACTCATGACGGTTATTCCACATCTGCCAAAACTCATCGGGCATTGTTTGACCATCACTATCTGTTTGGAACACATAGTTGGCACCGTTACTAATAGCATATCTATACAGGTACAACACCGTCGCTCCATGTCCAGAATTAGGTTTGTCTAATGGCAGCAAATATTGATACTTGCTCTGCAATTGCTGCATAATTGCGAATGTATTGTCCTTGCTTCCGTCATTTGCTATGACAACACGAGCCTCATTTCCTTCTCCGTTGATTCGCTCGGCTACTGGGTGCCACTGCTTGATGACATCTTCGATATTGGCCTCTTCATTGTAGGCAGGCATTACTATGTATAAAACATCTTTCATTGTTTGGAAGGTTTAAATGTTATATATTTATTAAGGAAAAACTGAACCAACGCCACTACAACGATGGTTATTAATTTACATATAATCTCATTCCAATGGGCATAATCAACCATCAGATACAGCATTAGCGAAGATATTCCTAATCCTATTAAGCCAACAAGATAAAAAGATAAAAAGCGTTGTGGCGTCTTATCCTTTATTTTGAAGTTCAATTGTCGGTTGAGGACAAACGAGGTGAATATTCCTATATGCACACTGAGGACATTTGCCCACAAATACGGCAATACGTCAAAATGACATAAAACGGTATAAATTACAAAATCAAGTGCCGAACAGAATCCTCCGATGATTCCATACAGAATCAGATTCCGGAATCGATGATATATTTTGGCTACAAAATTCGTTTGATTCATGACTTGTCTTTTTCGCTATTCATTAAACTGTGTCCATAAAACTCTTTTGAGTCTTGTTAAATACCAAAACACCTAAGAACAATAATACTACCAAAAAGACCAAACTATACAGCAGCCACCCCCATCCGATAAACTCACCGGCTCCCAGGGCACCATACTTGAATGTTTCCAGTACAGGGGTCACTGGATTCAGACGCATGATTGTATATAAATCCATGCCAGCGACCACTTTCCCCTTCACCATACTTAAAGGGTACACAATCGGGGTGGCATACATCCATAAACTGGTCAAGAACCCGAAAAGAA
>Ga0247608_10002072_pt1 | contig 26069 bp, 34 predicted proteins | sample 176DNAGHGlowgp2_FD_193490 | JGI IMG/M metagenome (GOLD analysis project Ga0247608, IMG submission 193490) | Sheep rumen microbial communities from Palmerston North, Manawatu-Wanganui, New Zealand - 1766 DNA GHGlow gp2 | ecosystem: Host-associated > Mammals > Digestive system > Stomach > Rumen ... | reverse complement strand
CCTTGAACAATTCCAGAACCTCAGTCTCAGTGCACAGGACATGCAGATGATTGAGTTGCTGGGCATGTCGCACGACGACGTGGCACGATTCTACGCCACCCCTCGCCCACTGCTGATGATGGACACCAACTCGCACTACACCACATATACCAACGCGACGATGGAGTACCTGAGCCGCACGATAGCGCCAGACGGTGCCGAGATGGAGGCCGAGTGCTTCCGCAAGCTGCTCTCCATCTACGACTTCGGTCAGCACCGCTTCCACCTGTGCGAACAGCCACTGCTGCGCATGGACAAGGAGACGCAGGCGAAGATTGACAGCTACCACTTGCAGAACGGTTGGACGTTCAACGAGGTGCGTGCCGAGCATGATCTGCCAGCCGTCGAAGGTGGTGACGAGCCAATGGGTAGTGCGAACCTGATGACCCTCAAAGCACTCATGGCAAAGGCCGACGCTGCCACACAGCTGAAGCCCGGCAAATACACCGTTGGAGGTGGCGAAGGAAATGAACCGCCAGCAGACGGAAAATAAACTGTTACCTAACAACTCGGCAACTGTTACATAACAGTTCGCAAGTTGTTACCTAATGATTAAAAACTGACAGCGTATGACACCCAACCCAACAAAAGAAGAAATCGACGCACTGGAGCGCGAGATTCAGCAACAAAGAAAGAAGCGCGAGAAGCACATCCGACGCGCAGTAAACCCCAGATACTAAAACGGGGGTATAGTAGATAACAATTTCAAATATCAACGAGATATGACAAAACAGGTAAGATTCATCGGCTCGGACACTTGCGGACTGCAAGTGCGAGAAACTGAAGGACAGCAGGGCAGTCGCGTGATAGCCGGTCGCCCGATAGTCTTCGGTGTGCGCAGCCACAATCTCACACCGTGGTCATCGACCCGCGTGGTGTACGAGATACTGGAGCCTGGCTGCATCAGTCGTGAAGTGCTCCAGAAGAGCGACATCATCCTGAACTTGAACCACAACTCAAACGTGGTGAACGTGCTGGGTCGCTATCGTAACAACCCCGACAAGGACACGCTGAAGCTGGAGATGCGAGGCGACGGCATCGACTGCGAGTGTGACCTGCCAGAAACTACCGCCGCCAACGACACGCTGACGCTGATCAAGCGCGGCGACATCACCGGCATGTCGTTCGCCTTCGACGACGACTACGAGGACAGCGAGAACGGCGTGAGCTACGAGAAGACCAACGATATTGAGGATGGCAAAGTGGTGTGGCTCCGTCATGTGAAGCGCATCACCGCACTCTACGACGTGTCGATAGTCACCCATCCAGCCTACGAGCAGACCAGTGTCGCCACCCGTGAAGCCAGCGACCGCATAGACGCTGCCATCGAAGCCCAGCTGAAGCGCGAGCAGCCCCAGGAGACTGAGGAAGAGAAGAAAGCCCGTGAGGCCAAGGAGCGTGAGGCCAACGGCGGTGAGACCAATGCCGAGAAAGCCGAGCGTGAAGCCCGCGAACAGCAGGAGCGTGAAGCCAACGGTGGCGAGACCAATGCTGAAAAGCAGGCTCGTGAGACTGAGGAACTTGAGCGCAAGGCACGCGAGGCCAAGGCCGTGATGCGGATGCGCCTGAACCTGCTCGACCTCGAAACCGAGGAAATCGACTTTTAGTAAACATTAGTATAAACCCTTAAAAAGTAACGATCATGACAAAGAAAGAAGTTATGAAGAAGGCCGCTCGCAACCGCGAGATTCAGGCCCGTATGCGCGAAATCTACACCAAGATGGAGAAGGAGCGCCGTGAGGAGTACACCGAGGAAGAGAAGCGCGAAATGGCTGAACTGACCTCAGAGTTGGAAGACAACCGCCGCGAGATTCTGCTCTCGAAGGACGAGGCAGCTATTGCCGAAATCCGTGAGCAGGTGGACCGCAACAAGCAGTACCGCGAGTACTTGCAGGGCGTTCGCCAGAAGCGCGAGGATGCCACCACCACGCTGGCTCCGAAGTCAACCCCAGACGGTTCGTCTATCACCGAGTCAGGTGCCATCAACCTCTACATCGAGGACATCATCGACACCAAGGTGAACGGTCTTGGCCGCCCCGTCGGTCAGTCGTTCGTCACCGGCGTTGAGGGCGACGAGCTCTATCCCTACAGCATCAACGACGTTGAGATGGAGGAGGTAGGCGAAATCGAAGCCATCAACGACCAGGCACTCGACTTCGACAACATCAAGGTGCAGAGCCGCCGTGTGTCTCTCTCCGTGGCCGTCAGCAACAAGGCCATCGACAACGCCGCCTTCGACCTCGTGGCATTCGTGCTCTACAAGATTCAGAAGGCATGGCGTATCTACTTCGCCAAGAAGAACTACTCGCACGCCAACTGGCAGGGCAACAAGGGCGCATTCTCTATGGTCACTCCCGGCACCATCACAATGGACAACACCATCGGTGCTCAGATTGACGAGAAGTTCGCCGAGATTGCCGAGCTCGGTTTCGACGACGAGGGCTGCGTAGTCATCTCTCCGAAGATGGAGGCCAAGCTGAAGCACACCTTCGAGGGCGACGGTGTGGCAGCTCACCCCATCATCGACAATGGCCTGCTCTGCGGTCACCCCTACGTCTCCACCAAGCACATCAACTACACGTTGAACGGCGAGCAGGAGTACGTGAAGGACACCGACGAGTACATCGGCATCGGTCTGTTCCAGTACCTGCCCATCCAGCAGCACGGCCTCGTTCGTCAGACGGTTGACGCGACAAGTGCTCAGGTGGCCAAGGCTAATAAAACTGTTATCGTATTCTCCACGGAGATTTCGATTACTGAGCTGAGCCGACTCGTTAACGGTAACACCAGCGGCAAGCCTCAGGCATTCATGCTGCTGAAGGTCGTGAACCCCAGCGTCTAATCACTCTCACTCGCTCAACTTCTGGGAATAGTTCCTGCCGTGGGCGGCTCCGATGCAACAGCAACAGGTTGACCGCCCACGGTTCCCCAGAGGGAGAGAAATCTGAAATCAAAGTATTAACAAACATCACACCGAACAGATGAGCCTCGCAACAGATAGCATCTTCATTGTAGCCATTCAGAGCAACCACGCGCTGGTGGAGCGGATAGGTGGCCGACTCTACGGTACAGCCATCCCGCTGCCCGACGAGGATGCCGACAACGTGCCTGTGCCTTACATCATTGTCACCTTCGACGGACTGAACAATCAGAACCAGACGAAGGATGACGTGTATGAGGGCTGCTATGACACGGTGAATATCGGAGTGGAGGTGACGGGCGAGACGATCAAGGACTTGCACGATCTAACGCAGGCGGTGCGCGACACCATCCTGAGTTATTTCCGCGAGCACGAGACAGCCGTCAACGACTACACCTTCTCGGCTGATGCTATCCAGTACGACTCGCTGAAGCCGTGCTATTGGCAGACACTCCGCTATCAGTGTGACGTTTCTAATCTGAACGACGATGAGCAAGACTAAGGAAGAAACACAGCAGCCCAGCGTCTATGACGACCTGCTGAAGAATGGCACCGCCGTGCTCGAAGCACCCATTCGCGAGGCATTGGCCGAAATGGTCAACGAAATCCCCGCCGACACGAAATACTGCGTCGGTGCCGTGGGTCGCAAACAGGACGGCAGTGCCTACACACTCAGAGTTGACTTAATCAAAAATTAAAAGAATATGGCAACACTCAAAGGACAAAACTTTCGCATCTGTATTTACGACACCACAGCCGCTAAATACAAGGTGATTGGTATGGCGACGGGATGCACGGTAAATCTCACAAACAATACCGACGATGCCAGCCACAAAGATATTGTTGGAGCCGCTGCTATGCCGACGACTATCAGCAAATCGTGGTCAGTATCGTGCGATTCATTGAACGTGGCCGATGCCGCTGCGATGCTCACCGCCATCAAGTCGATGTCGCCCATGACGCTGATGTGGGACGAGACTTCGACATCAGACAACCAGACGCGCTCGAAGGCCACATTCGCCCGCAAAGGATCTGCATTCTTGAACGATGTTGTCTTTCAATTTGACGACAGAACGAATAGCACTAAGCAGCTCCAATTTACGGGTAGCGGTCCATTACAGACCGTTGCCGCAAGCGAAGTTACCGAGGTCATTCCATTGGGAAGCTATACCAAGGGTCAGTTCGTTCGCCTGTTCCTGGGCAGCGACAACACGGCAGCACCTTCAATGGTCATTGGGGCCGCAAAGACGCTCTCGCTGCATGTCAGCCTGACGATGGAAGACGCAACGACAAAGGACACTACTGGTGAATGGACCATCCAGGAGCCAACGGCTCTCAACTATGACATCTCGACGGGTGCTTTGATTCGCTCTGGCGACACCATCACGTCGCAGGTCGGTGCCAAGTCGCTTGCTGATCTCGAAACCATCTACGAGGCTGGTACACCTGTGAAGTGGAAGATTGCGAATGTCGGTGGCGACAACAACCGCACAGCATCTTCAACCATCGTGAGCGGCAGCGTCATCCTGTCACAGTTGGCTATCAACGGTCCGAACAGACAGAATGCCGACTATACCGCCACTCTCAACGGCTACGGCGACTACACCGTGGCAGCCTAACATCTATCAGCCGTCCGCCTGTCTTTCCTCCTTTCATTGGTAAGCAGCGCGGGCGGTTTTTTTCTTAATTAAAACAAAGGAACTATGACACAACAGAAGGAAATCACAATCAACGGCCAGCAGGTCATGATGATATACTGCGCAGCTACGGAGAACGGATTCGAGGAAATCAGCCGGAAAAGTATCAATGTGTTTTTGCCCACTTTTGGAACCGACGAAAAAGGTAACACCATCATCAAGGAGGCGGCACCATGCACCATCGGCGACTGGTTGACGCTTGCGATGGCGGCTATTGTCGCAGCCTACACGAAGGATAGCAAGGAGGTGCCCGTTTCATCGGAATACATGCTCTACGAATCCACACCACAAGAGCGCAACGACCTGATTACATCCATCGTGGAACTGCGTAACAAGTGGTACGGTGTGGCAAAGGTAGTAGAAGAGCAGCTGAAGCAGGAGGCAGAGCAGGCCGGTGTCAACGGCGGAAAGGCTGAGTCAAAAAACGTCTGACCGCTCACGAACGCTATGCGAAGTTCGTGGGCGAAATCGGAACACCGCGAAGGGAATACCTCTATGAGCTCCGTTACATCGACCTGCTGATGATTGAGCGCGGCTACGACCGCCGACACCGGCACCCCTGGGCCATCGCCCGTTGGATGACATACAACATCATGCAGGCTCAATGCGGCAGCAAGGCCTTGCGAGAGGCGGGCATTAACTCCATTAATGACCTGCTGAAGTTTCCTTGGGACAGCGAGCCGGTAGCACCAATCACCGACGAAGAGCGCGACCAGATGCAAGCCGAGATGGCCGCGATGAATGCACAACTATCGAAGCCATCGCAGGAATAGAACTTGTTTTGTTGATACAAGATAGTTTGCTAACACCATGACCGGCTCCCGCAGCGATGCGCGAGCCGGTCTTTTTATGTAGGTAAACCCCCGACAGCATATCGGGGGTTTATTGTATGGGAGTATATTCAAATAATCCAGACTATTGGAAAGGCAGGTCATCATCACGCAGCGTTGGCAGCAGTGAATCGTCGGAGAGTGTCGAGCTTTCTGGTTTCATCGAGAATCAGGAGAAGTTCGAGCACATGCTGACGTATGAGCCCAACTTTGACCGACACGTCAGAACACTCATCAAGAAACTACTCCAGGAGGCACGGAAGCATATCAGCCAAGACATAAAGAACTATATCAAGGAAGATCCACGCAAGTCTGCAAGAGCCGTGAAGCACGTCGTCTACAAGCAACTATTCGGCGGAAACGTGAGTATCTTGAAGAAGCGTAATGCGGGTGCAAAATACGACTTGATTAGGCAACATAAATTACAAACAGGACAGCGAGGCGGCAACCGTAGAACGAGGTATGAGAGTCGCAACAGACTTGATCAGTATTACGGTTCCGATCGTGGCTTCATCCTCAGATTCATATCTTCGGGCACCGTTGAGCGTGAATCTCGTTTCGGAAAGCGCGGCAGCATCAGGCAAACGGATATGTTCGGACACGTAGCCCCCTTCCACATGCAAAAGGCGGCTATGGATTTGGCAGCAAATATTAATGAATACATAAAACGAGTAGCAAATGGCTAATAGTGATATGCTTGTTCGCATCAAAGCGAACACCGACAATTATAACGCAGGCATCGCAAAGGCAAGTAGGACGCTTAACCAGTTTAAGCAAGAAAACCTGACAATGGGCGGTATCATCAACCAATCAACGAAATCGTTAGTGGCAGCTGCAGCGCAGTACGCCTCGTTTGCAGCCGTCATTGGTACGGTGGCAAGTGGATTTGCGGAAGCCACAAGCAAAGGTATTGCTATGGCTCGTGAGGCTGAGGGCGTATCAAAAGCCTTTGAGCGGCTGAACCAGCCAGGATTACTCGACAACTTGCGCGAAGCCACTCATAACACCGTGAACGACCTCGAACTGATGAAGCAGGCAGTGAAGTTCGATAACTTTAATCTGTCGATGGATCAGATGGGCACATTCCTCGCTTTCGCCCAGCAACAGGCCAGGGATACAGGTCAGGATGTCAACTATCTCGTTGACAGTATAGTCACCGGTCTTGGCCGTAAGTCGCTCCCCATCCTCGACAACCTCGGACTATCTGCCACCGACATCAAGAACAGAATGAAAGAGACTGGCGACATGACCACCGCCGTAGCGCAGATTATTGAGGAGCGTATGAAGAAGGCTGGCGACTATGTGGAGACAGCTTCCGACCGTGCAGCCCAGGCACAGACCAGACTTGAAAACGCAATGATGGAACTGGGTAATACATTCGGGCCAATCACAGAGAGCAGCGATAGTCTTTGGAACTCTATCAAAGTTGGGGCTATAAATGCGTTAAGTTACGTTGGTAATTTGATAAACTATCTTCACGAGGCCGGAAGAATAAGTAAAACCATCGGCAATATGAATGGCGGTGGTATGATGGAAAGGTTTGGAGACAACCTGCGCAATTCCAAAGACCCGTCAGCTCTTTACAGCAGACAGTTGGCAGCTATCAATCGTTCCATCAATGCTGCGGAGGCAAAACTTCAGCAAGCAGAGAAAGGTGGAATGGGTAGCATCCAGATATACCGCGAACGGGTTCAGGCTTTAAAAGAAGTTAAGAAACAATACGAAGACCTTTATAAAACCATTTCAAGTCCCGCAAAAAATCCTTTAATTCCATCAGATGATGACAATAAAAAAACAAAGAAAGGTGGCGGTAAGACCACACCAGAATACATCCCGCTTGAAGGTTCTATCGATGCGCAGACAAAGAAGGTGCAGGAGTTGCAAAAGGCTTGGCGTGCTGCTGCTGATGATGACAGTCGCAGACGCATCAAAGAGGAAATCGACGAACAGCAGTATGCTCTCGACCTGATGACCGGCAAGATCAAGCAGCGTCCGAAGATGGAGGCTGTGGATGTGGGTGTAGGTATCGCGCCATCGAGTGTAACCGATCCGTTCGCCAAAATGAAGGACGATCTGCCCGCTGTCATTTCTCCCCTTCAGCAGTTGGAAGACCACCTGAAAGAACTCATCAAGCTACAGGAGGAGTTCGGCGGTATGTCATCAAGTGCGTGGCAGATGTATCAGCAGGAAATCGAAAAGACTCAGAACGAGATCAAGGACTTTATGGGTATCTCAAACGACGGCAAGGAGGCCGCTGACTCTTGGAAGGCTGCTGCGAGTGCCATTAGTTCCGTTGGTGGTGCTTTGCAGAGCATCGAAGACCCAGCGGGAAAGATTGCCGGACTTGTGGCTCAGGCTATCGCAACGGTGGCACAGGCATACGCTCAGGCTCTCTCGACAGACTGGAGTACAAAATCGAATATCTGGGCCTTCATAGGTGCTGCTGCTGCGAGCACGGCATCTATGATCACAACCATCTCAGCCATTCACTCCGCAACGGGTTACGCCGAGGGTGGTATCGTGAAAGGCAACGCATACAGTGGTGACAATGTGCCAGCTTTGGTCGATGGCTCACAGATGGTTGGGCTGAATGCTGGCGAGGTCGTGCTGACGGCTGCGCAGACCAACAATCTCGCAGCAGGCATACAGAACGGCGGTAGCAGGATTCAGGTGGTCGGCAAGCTGAGTGGCGAACAGTTGTTCATCTGTGCTGAGCGGTGGGCAAAGCGAACCGGAAGGGGTGAGTTCGTCACATGGCGATAGACATAGTAACGATTAAAGACAGAGTAACAGATTAACAGATATAGTATGGCAGTACTTGGTAATAACATATTCATAGCGACGAGCGATGCCACGCTGTCGCCTGGCACGTCGAAGATCATCGCAGGCACACGGTCGAACACCATCAACACGGAGTGCGGCTCGATAGAAATAGCTTCGGCTGACGTCAACGATCAGGAGTGGACGAACATCATCAAGGGCCGAAAATCGTGGTCGATGAGTGTCGGCTGGCTGCTGTTGGAGAATGCGGATGTGCAGAAAGTGCTGAAAGCGGGTACATTCGTGACCGTCTACGTGAAGGCCGGATCAACGCAGTTGCTGACGGGTAGGGCACTGATAACCAAGGCTGAACTGAACCTGAACCACGGCAACCTCGCCACTGGCTCGTTCTCGCTGAAAGGCTCCGGCGCGTTGTCGTAGTCGCAAAAAGTAAACCCCTGCGCCATAATTGTCGGTATTTAAAAGGCAGTTATGGCACATAATTATACAATAACATTTAGAAGTCTTCGGTCTGCAACGACAGATGCGCCGTATGTCGTCACCATCGGCGGCGGTACGGAAAGCACTATTGCATTGAAGCCTGCTGCATCGCCGTTTGTCACGGAAGAAGGCGACGACGAGGATGTCTTCTGCCCTGTGCGCACGCAGACCGGCTATATCCGCATCGTGGACGATGGACTCGATGCCAACGGCAACGCTTTCGATTGGAAAGACCTCGTTCCGCTAACGGATACCGCTCGGCCCGTGACGCTCACGCAAGGCGGTAAGGTGTTGTGGCAGGGCTTCATGCAGTCGCAGAACTTCGGGGCCACCCTGTACGGCAACCCGCAGGAGCGAGAGTACCCCATTCAATGCCAATTGGCTTCCGCATCCGGTCAGGACATCGTGCTCGCCACACAGCCGGTGACCGAGATGAAGAACTTCGCTTACTATCTGAAAAGCATCCTCGACTATATCGTTTCGGTGTCGAATGGTGTCATCAGCTTTGATTACGTGTATCTCCAGGGTGGTACGACGATGCAGAACAATATACTCTGTCTGATTGACCCGCAATGCTTTGTTGAACTCGACAAGGACGAAAACACTATATCTGCGAAATATAACAAGTATGATGTGCTGGAGGACATTTGCCGCTATTGGGGCCTGACGGCTCGCGTGCATGGTCGATCGGTCTATCTATGTGCTCCCAACGCTGACTCAACGTTCATCAAGATGTCCGCCAGCGGCACCAACAACGATCTTGAACGCATGGCAGGCGGTACGGCTGCTGGTACGTCGGTCAACGTCCAAAGCGTCACCATCAGAAACGTCTTCGCCTCCGTCAATAACGATGTCACTCTCCAACGTGGTTACTCAAAAGCCACCGTGAAGGGTGACGCTGGCAATGCAGATAAAGAAATCATTCAATGCTATCCGCAGTATATCATAGACCACATGACAGCCGCTCAAAGTGGTGATACGTGGGAAGCTGGCGGTGACAAGGCTTTCTGGTATGACAGGAAGGCCACGAGTATCGACGGTATTGATATGTCTGGCACAGCCTATGGCACAAGTCTCTTTGCGACTGGCTGGATTGTAGATTCATTCCCGTTTGATTTCAATTCAAGCACCACAAACATCGTGCAGTGTAATGGAATATATAATGGTTCGGTAAAAGTTAGAATAGCCACCAAGTTTGAGCATAACTTTCAAGGCCTGTACTTTACGCTGAATGCAGAGACCGTCTATGCAGGATATAAGATGGACTTCACCTCTGGAGACAATGAATACGGAGACAAGAAGATGTATGTGCGTCTCGGTATCGAGACAACACACGGCGGAACCACGACTCGTAAATATTTTACGGGAGCAGGATGGAGCACTACTGAATCGGCCATTCAGGTGACTATCGGCAATAAAGGCAAAACACTCTATTACCTCAACAGCATGTATGGAAGCGGTTCGTATGAAAAGAATATCCCCGTGCCATTCGGTGCAGGCTATTTCGGAAAGCTCTTTGTGGAATTTCTCGGTACAGCTGACCCGATAGCTACCCTTCTTGTCTACGACTTCGCGCTGACTGACTTCACTATTGATATGGCATATCATGGTAGCTTGCCTTTATTGCCATCGAATCAGGACAAAACGACGTATGAGTTTACGGCAGAGAATGATAGTGCCTGCGTGGAGGAATGGAATGCCGACTGCATATTCTGTAGTTTTGGACATGTAAAGTTCGGTTACGGTATCTATTCGGCCGCGGACGGTTCTGGTCAGCCCTGGGAACAGGAGGCATTGCTCGCCTATCGCGTCGGCGGTCAATCAACGGGCTATTGGCGACAGTCAAAACTGATGTACCGCACAGAGCTGCTGGCCAATGATCAAGACGTTGCAGGACTCACCCCACAGGACGAAGCCACCATCGACAATGTAGTATGCTATCCCGTGTCCATCGGGCGAGATTGGCGCGATGATGTGGCAAAAGTAATATTCATTCAGAAGTAAGTAGGCTTTATGATACTCAATAAAGAAAAAGGAAAGCGCATGTGGGGCGGCGACGGCGGCTCTGGTGGAAGCGGTGGCAGCGGTTTCGACCCGTCATCGCTTTCGGGATACGCTCAGCAATCTTGGGTGAACGATAACTTCGTGTCGAAGGCGTTCTTCAACCAGATGTTTGAACTTCAGTATAGCCAGCGTGTACTGACTAAGGACGGCGAGACGGTGATCGACGACGAGACCACAGACCTGGTAGCCACACCGAACACCTTCATCGACACCACCACGCAGACTCGCACCGACGAGGAGACAGGCTACACCATAGAGACTACCAACACCATTACAGGCATCAAGGCCAAAACGGGCCTCTGGACTCCATCATATCTCTCTGCCCTCGGTCAGAACTCATCCGGCGGCGGCGGTGGTGGCGGTTCTCTGAACGAACCCCTGCTGAGCATCAACAATAGTGGTCTGTCGGCTCCTGGGGCCTCGCAAGATGGTATGACGCTCGTATGGGACAACGCCACACAGAAATGGAAATATGGCGCAGCAGGCGGTGGTTCGTACGCTCTTCCACTGGCAGCAAACGGCACGCGCGGCGGTATTCAGATAGGATTTACGACCGACGGCAGCAACAGGAACTATGCCGTGTTGCTCTCGAATGAGAAGGCTTATGTGAATGTTCCTTGGACCGATACGAACACATGGCGACCAGTGCAGGACAATCTCACCAGTACTTCGGCATCGGACAGTCTATCGGCCAACCAAGGCCAGGTGTTGAAAGGATACATCGACACGCTTAATGGTTACTTTACCGACGGCAGCGCAAAGACTGCCCTGAAGTTAGCTACGGCCCGCACGATTTGGGGACAGATCTTTGATGGGTCGGCGAACGTCTCAGGCAATATGTCGGATGTATTGAATATTGCCATGACTGGCAGCATCAGTGGTACGCAGAGTATCGAGATGAACACCAACGGAGTCGCTGCTGGTCACGGAGGATTCATTGACTTCCACTACGGAGGAAGCGATGTTGACTACTCTTCAAGAATTATCGAGGAAGAATCTGGAAGATTAACCATACAATCCAAAGCAACAGTTGCAGACCCGACGAAAGGTATCAGTAAAGGAGATTTTATTCCTTCAGGATTAATTATCAGCGGTGGTCATGACGAAAGCTTTCTTCAGATTGGCGACATCAGACTGATATACGACAAGGAGAACAACGCTATCAAAGCTGAAAAGTACAACGGCCAGTCTGCGAACTTTTACGCCACGGGCGGTGTGTCGGCTCTCGGCGTGCCTACGAGCGGAAGCGGAACGGTGGACACTTTGAACGTGAATACACTGAAGGCGGTCGATAATCTGTATATCGGAGACAACACGAATCGGATATACTTCGACAGCGATGCCGGAAAGTTGGTCATCAAGTCAGGCTCTGATTATATCTCCATGAACGGAGTCATTAATATGGTCGGATCGACGGCGACCACCAGGGCCATTTACACCAACGGCGGCAATCTGTCACTCGACGGCGGTAGATTGTATCTGGCTGGAGGTGTCTATCTCTTCACCGACGGCAGCAACGTCAAGGTGTCTATCAACGACACAACATATACATTAAATAAAAGTTAAACTAATCCCAGAGAATTATGAAGAAGATTGATTTTTCAAAAGTTGAGTGCGAGACCATCGAGCGTCAGAAGGTGACGGTTGATATGACAAAGAGCATCGCCAATCAAATCTATATGACCACGCAGGATATCAGCGTGATGGATTGGGCTCGCGAACTTTACTACAGCGAAGGCGAGTTTGAATTTGAAGACGACAAGATCGCTTTGGTCAAAGGTGCCGTCGCAGGTATGCCAGCATTCTATAAGGTGCCAGTCATGAAACTGTTGGATTCATAACCTTGTTGGTTTTTTGTAATAATAAGTTTTGGGGAACGTGGCCGCTGAGAGAGCGACCACGTTTTTATTGTTTATTCTTGCGCTTCTTTGTCGGCTCTGTGGCCTTCGTCATCATCCCAGCCACACGGTCGAAGTCGTCATAGATGGCCTTGGGCTTCACCTTCGCATACCGCTGCGTCTGTGTGATGTTCGTATGGCCAAGCATCTTACTGACATGCTCAATCGGCACACCCTTATCGAGCATAAACGTGGCGAAGGTGTGACGAGCAAGGTGAGAGTGGAGTTTCGTCTTGATGCCCATCATCGTCTGAAGTGCTTTAAGTTGTCTATTGTAATCTGCGTTGCTGATCTGAGGAATCTCCCAGTTGTATTTCTCTAGCACCTTCACCACAGGAGGCAACAGATAGGAAACATACGGCACGCCGGTCTTGATACGTTCGCCGACGTTCTTCCATGCTGAGCCATCCCACTTATAGTCGGAAGCATCAAATGCCTGCATGTCTGAGTAACTGAGGCCAGTGAACATTTGAAAGATGAAAAGGTCACGCGCAACATCGATAGGTGATCCCTTCGGCAGTATCAGTTGGTCAAACATCGCCATTTCCTCTTCGGAGAGGTAATCGGGCAGTGGTTTGTCGCCTCGCTTGAATTTGCCCTTCAGACGATTATACGGATTGTTTTCTATCTTACCGAATGATAGCGCACGATTCAGCAGCGCACGCAGGCATTTATGATAGTTATAGATGCCACCATCGGAAAGTTTCTCAGGTTGCACGCCTGTCTTGCGCTTCACATCACTCAGAGGCTTGGTGACGGTATGCAGCCAAGCATCGAAGTTGCAGATGTTCTCGACGGTCAAGTCCTGCCAGTTCTTGATCCTGCCGAACTCAGTCAGCCGCACCACGAGCGGATTGTAATGATTCACCGTACCGCCGCTCACACCAAGCAGCGGAATCTGGGCTTCGCACCATTCGATGAAGGGTGCCTCCTTTGAGTTTGTTTCTTTGACACTCCAGATGCTTGCTTTGATGGCTTCGATGTTGAAATCTTCCCCATCGCGCACGCACGCATCTACGCACGCACATACTTTACTATATAATATAGCGAGCCGGTCATTGAGCACCGATGCATCAGGACGGTTGACTATCTTCCCCGCTACATACTCAGCCTTGCGCACCTTGATGCCTGTTCCGATATGATAGTATTTCCCGTTGAATCTGATTCTTATATCAAGCTGTCCCTCGCCGTGCTTCTCTGCCCGACCTTTATAGTCCCAGACTATGTTTGTTAATATTTTCATTTTTGCTATTAAACTTTCATTAAACTTTCATTAAACTCACGCAAATGCCGATAAAAGGCTATTATTGAGACATTAAGTTTAATTAAATTCTCATTAAACTTTCATTAAACTTCCATATCAGGGTCGCCAAGCCATTCCCAAATCTCATCCAGCGATGGCTGTTTATCGTTTTTAACATCGGGATCATGACCATCAATTCCTTCGGGGTCTTTGGTTACAACCTCAGTGTGGTTATGGGTTTCAATACCTTCGGGGTCATGGTCTAAAGCCCCATTGTTAATTGGATGTTTCCCCATCGTTCCCCATTGGGGTAATATTTCGGGGTAACTTTCGCCCAAAAATGTCTCAAAATGTCGTGTTTTGTCTTTCTTCATATCCTCCTCCGATTTAAGCAAAACCCCTGTATTTACGGTGGGTGCGCCCATTTCTGCGCATATCCCCACCAAATCTCGTGTGATCCGTTTGGGGATATGCGGGAATAATGTAATCTGGTGATATTGAATAGGTTAACTGCGTGTGTTTCATGGCGATGGGGAAACATTGAATAAAGTTCCCACACCACTTGAAGGTTATTCAATATCGTAATTATTAAAAAGGACACACGCATGAGAAAAACGCAAATATCTGTTAATTACTTACCCTTCGGTGGGAAAGCATCGATGGCTTGTTTGACCATTTTTTCGGTGATAAACTTCACATTGCCACTGATGTAGCCCACAGGTGTCTTGTTGGTTTTTGATTTTGATTTTGACTTTGTGGTGGCCTTGACTGGTGGCACCTGAATGGTCAGGATGGCTTCACCTTTATCATTGACGCGCAGAACGCCAAGGTCTTCTTCGGTGAATTTTGGGTGTTGACTGAGGGCCATCGAGAACTGATCCTTAAAACCTTCTAATTCCTTGACGACTGCATCGAACTTTTTGCGAGATTCGCGCAGCTCTGTAATCAAGGCATCATTCTGTGTGCGGGATATTTTGAGGTCAGCCACCAGCGAGTCATTAAACTCTTGCGACTTTCGGAGTTCAAGCAGGAAAGCGTCGTTTTTGTCCTTTGAAGCCCGAAGCTCTGCGATAAGATTCTCACATTGACGCTCCAGCAGTTCATTACGGGTGGCAAGGCGAGCAGTCTCTTCGCATAGTTGCTTCACAAAGTCAGGAATCTCAGGCTTTGTCAGATTGATATTTTTATCAATATCCACATTACGCACTTCTTCCTCAACGGTAAGGAGTGCGCCTTTGCCTGTCAGGAGGTAGTCAATGTCAAACACGCCTGGGTATGCTTCGCAGATATTCTTGAATAAACTATCGGTGAGATACTTTTCATCTCCATTCATAGCAGCCGACATACTTGTACGACCATAGTGGAGTGCTTCGGCGAATCCAGTCTTTGTGTGGATGCCGAAATATCTACGCAGGTGCTCATAGACCTCAATCAGACGTTTTTGTCGCTCAATCATACGTTTTTGTCTTAAATGTTGTTAATATCCTACACTTTTTTAGTATAAATCTTTTCAATCCCACATTTTTGACTTATATTTGCACCCAAATTAAGTAAGTTAATAATCGGGCACAGAAATAGCCGTATGACGGGAAATCAATTTTAGGGCTTTGATAACCGCCATTTGCGCAGGTGATAGGGTGCAAATATACGGCTTTTTCTCCGATTATAAAACAAAAGTGTATTATAATTAAGAAAGATTAAGTAAAATGGTACAAGAAAAGGTGACACGACAGGAACTTAGGGAAATGCGCATCGGACAGACTCGCATCTTCACGCTGACGGACGCAAAGAAGGTGTCTGCTGCCCGTGTGACTTGCACCCAGTTGAAGCAGGAGGAGAAATTGGAATTTCTGGTTAAGCAGGATTTTGACGCAAACGCAGTGAGTATTACGAGAGTTAAATGATAACTAAAAAGGAACTATGAACGATTTGATTCAATTTGAAGAGAGTAGGCGGACGATGAGCAGTTTGGAGATTTCCAAGCTGACCGGTAAGCCACACAATGATGTACTGAAAGCCATCCGTGCGATGGAACCAGCATGGGAGAAAGTCAACGGGGGAAATTTTTCCCGCGTTGAATATAAGGATGCAAAAGGTGAGATGAGACCAGCATTTGAACTGACAAAGACTGAGTGTCTGTATGTCGCCACAAAGTTCAACGACGAAGCCCGTGCAAAGTTGGTCATCCGTTGGGAGGAACTTGAAAAGAAGTCACGCGAAGGAATGATTGCCTTGCCAAACTTCACCGATCCTGCCGAAGCTGCAATGGCATGGGCTAAGGAATACAGAGAGAAGAAGGTTCTCGCCATCGAGAATAATGAGTTGAAGATGGAACGTGCTCGTCTGGAGAATGAGAACGTACAACTTGCAGCAGAAAACCAAGAACTAAAGCACGACAGAAACTATCTTGATCTGATTATGCGTTCGAAGGCTTTGCTGACCGTATCGCAGATTGCACAGGATTACGGCATGAGCGCAAAGGCTATGAACAAACAACTGGCGGACATGGGTATTCAATACAGCAACAACGGGCAGTGGATTCTGTACGCTCGTTATAAGGATTGCGGCTACGTTTCAAGTCGTTGCATTGATATTGTTCGCTCAAACGGTATGCCTGATGTCGTGCTTCACACTGAGTGGACTCAGGCAGGGCGTCGATTCCTCTATGAAGAGCTGAAGAAACTTGGTATTATTCCGATGTTAGAAAGAGACTAAAATGAGGAAAGCGTTAGAACGATTGGTGAAAGTGACCAAAGAGTTTATGGATGCGAATAAAGCCGAAGTCGATTTATTAAGAAGCAGAGTTAAAGAATTGAGTGAGGAAAACAAGAGATTGAAACGCGAAATCTTTAAATATAAAATCAATGGACAGTAAACTAAGAGCCGAGATAGTTGCGACGGTGAAGCAGGCGATGTTGACCTATAATGAAAAATGGGTCACGGCTGAGGTACTTTGCGAACACGTCGGCACACTGACACCTCGTTTCATGAAGGATCATGGTCAGATGTTCAACAGAACGCGCGTGGAGTGGAACGATGAACAGGGCCACCATGCCACAAAAGACTGGCTCTACCCGCTGCATGAGATTAAGCAATGGGTTCAGGATGGAAAGATAAAGGATTTAAAAGTTGAATAGGTTATACCGTATGTTTTAGGTTATTAGATTGTTTTCAAAAGTAGTTACGTCTGGCAGCGGCCAACGCATACGTTAAGTTATTAAATTACTATTTCTTACCACCAGCCATCCGTGAGGCTCGCTGGTTTTTCAAAAAAGACAAAGTAACGAGATAAAGACAGAATAACAGACTAATAATTTGGAAGGTTGGCTGAGTGGACGAAAGCACCTCACTGCTTACGAGGCAAGCGGCAAAACGCTTCGGGAGTTCGAATCTCTCACCTTCCGCAAACGCCGAGGGACGTGCAGCGTGCAATCCCGGTAAGTAGGCAAAATCATTTGTTGAGATCACTGAGGACTGTAAGCAGCCAGGGCGCAAGCCTGTACGTTACAGAAATCGAAACGGCAGCGAAATAGACCAATCGCGGGTGGCGAGGAAAAAAGACAGCATGAAAGAGGGCTGTGAAGTACGGCCACAAAAAAGAAAGCAAGCGTGAGCGGTAAGTTCCGAATCTGCAAGACCTACGTGATAGGTCATCGACGGGCAGATAGGTAGTAGTGTAAGGCCGAGGGAAGGGTGGGAGAGAATGAAAGCCGAATGAGCCGCAGGAATGCGGAATTTAAACAGAACGTACAGATGGAGCGAGGTTCGCTATTGTCCATGAGCGAATAACCAAGTATCTTAGGCAGGGTTGGGCACCTGCATGAGCCTCACTTCTGATAAATATATATGGTATGCCGTATAGCTCAGTATGTAGAGCGGCGGGGATTAACCCGTGCGTCGATGGTGCGAATCCATCTACGGCAACAAAGAAGTATAACAATTAAAACTGACAAGTATGAAAACAATCCTAAAATTTAAGAAGATTATCGCGGAACTGCGCGAAGAGACACAGCTTGATTATATGTTCAAGCAGTTGTTATTGGGTACAGTTATTGGTGTGGTGCTCATCGCACTTATCGGTGCCTGTAGTGCCATAGGTGATTACCTCGAAGTTGCGCTGTGATTATGACTGACCACAAATATGTATTCCAAGGGCCAGTCGGACAGATGCAACTCAGCCATTGCCAGGTATGGGTGCAAGGCGTTGTGGATAAACTGACTCTGGATGGCTGTGAAGTTCAGGTGAACGGCATCGTCAACCATCGATACAACATATCGAGAGAGAAGGTTGTAGTGGTAGATCCGCAGAAGCCTGCAAGCGAAGAAGAGTTGAGACGACTGCGGCGAAAAATTGAAAACCTCGAATATAAACTATCCATCAGCCAAATCGAAGTGCGACAGCTGCGGGCGAAGGCGAAAGAGCCGAAGGTGAGCGTCATCAGCAAGCACCAGCTGGAGGAGACGAAGAAACTCGAAAAGGAACTCCAAAGAGTAAGAAACGAGAATCTGGACACCATCGGAGCATTGCGCGACAAGGTGGAAAATCTTCAGCGAGTCAATAGAGAATTGGTGAGCAAACTTGCTACAGCCAGGCGTGAGATAGAATCAGGCAAGGCCGCAGCGTTTGACCGTCAGATGGATGCTTTTGCCACCATTATGGCTGCATTCCCATTTACACCTACGAAGAAACTGGCCGGGGAGTTTGAGGTGACACCACGACGCATCGAACAAAATGCAGAATTGTGCGGCGTGGAGAAATCCGCAGAACTCCGTGCTGAAGCCAAAGACTATTTGGCTCGCCAGGGTTTGAAACTCGACGACAACAGAGGAGGTGACCAAGGCAACCATTTCATGAGACCCATCGAAAAGGTGGCAAGGAATGGCCGCGTGGTTGCAACTTATAAAAGTGTATCGGAAGCAGCCGAGATGAACAATCTTTCTCAGAAAGCCATCAACGATCATTGTCGCGGCAATGTGAAAGGTTATTCAAAAGCGGGGTATAAATACAGATATAAAAAGCAATGAAGATAACACTATCCAAGAACATAGACAACATCGGTGTGGCGATTGAGGCCAACAAAGATGAGATGGGCGGTGTCGCTCAGATCAAGGCTTTGGCCGAGAAGTTCCAAAAGGAAATGACGCGAGCCTATGAAGCGGCACAGTTGGTATTCAAAAAGTTCCCTGAGTTCAAGCAGGTGACGCTCGACACCATGACCGATGAAGAGCGCAAGATGATTGAACTATCGGAAAAGAGTAATAATAAAAATTAGGTCCTATGATTGTCGAAAGTATGACTCATGCAGAGGTCTATAAAGAGCTGGAACGTGAGCGAGTAGCAGTGACAACGTGGTGGCGGCACAACCTATGGAATCAAAGGCGACGTGTACTGAAGAGCACTCGCTTCCCGTTGAGTCTTTGGTTTGACTACACATCAGCACGCAAGAACAGATACCTATTCTTTACGCGAATATTCAATAAAAAGATGAAGAACATCCTGACGGGCATAGCCGTGCCGCGCCATATGAATGGCGGGCTGTATGTCTATACCAGCTGGGTGGCAGACCAAAAACTGATTTTACCGATGGTGCTGACTCCTCACATGTGGAAACGTTATCAAGACCCAGATAGGGGAAACGTGCAGAAATCGGGCACCGAACTGATTAAGCACTACTTCTCACACAATACGCACGGAAAAGACACCCATAACAATCGGGTGATGGCCCGCAGTGTTCGTTGGAACGGTGAAGAGCATCAAGCCTGCTGCGTCAACGATGGCGTGCTGCTGGGTCATATGGTCGATGGTATCTTCATCGTGCGTACATTTATCACCTACGAGATGACCAGCGGTATGCAGCAGGAAGAGTTTGATCGTTGTCGCGCTCAGATACTCAACGACCGCGAAATGTATGACAGAGCAAAGGAATATTATAACATGTTGTAATAGATTTTTTAATAATAAGATTATGGAATTTGAAGGAAGAATTACGGCGGTGCTGCCAGCAAGGACTGGCACTCGCCAGGACGGTACGACATGGACTGATTTGTCTTTCGTATTCGCCTATTATGAGAACGGTGAGCAGCGGTTTGAGGACTCGGCCATCGTCAGCACGTTTGATACAAATCTGATGGCGAAGATTGCGCCGTTTATCGTTCGCGGTGCTGATAATAAGGCAGTCGTGGAGAATGACGTGGTAAAGCTGAACGTGGCACACATACCATGTCGCTGTGGCTTCAGTCTGAAAGTAAAGACGGTTGCCAAGAAGGATGGATCAGGATTTATAAGAATCCAGGACAATCGCTGCTATCGTCTCGAAATCGCCGGAGCACAGCAGCAGCCTGCACCGCAAGCACAACCCGCATATCAGCCACAGCCGCAAGTACCATTCCCACCTCAAATACCCGCGACCGATGATGACCTGCCATTCTAACAAGTATTTCCCTGAGTCCAATCCGACTGGTTGGACTCAGCGGAATTTCCAGAATCAGAGCAACCGCCTGCCTAATCGCGTGTGGCGCAAACAGCAGAAGTAAATCAATCAAAAGGAACTATGGCGAAGAAATACAAAACCCGCGAGATGCCCCATCGGGTATCTGTGGCGACGCTGCCGAACGGATATGCTTTCACAGTAGACGGTCATGAATATATTTGTTTCACAGCCGAGCAGCTGGTGAACGAGGTCTTTGTCCGTCTTGGTCTCGAAATGCTCGAATATGTAGACCATGAGACGCTGGCGGCTATCGTCGAAGCCTGTGCGAATTGGCAGGACATTAAGAGTGCGCTGATGTGCAACGCCACGCTAATGGCCGAGACCAAGCGAGCGCACAGCAACGAAAATGTCGCCATTCGTGCTCAGGCGAGGGCCAACGAGCAAGCCGAGAAGTACAAAGCGGACTATGAGAGGCTGTGGCGTGAGAACGTTGACTTACGCATGGAAATAGAGCAACTTCAACTGAAGCTGAAGAAGTTCGACAAGTTGCTCGTTGGCACAGCAAGACCATTGAATCCTGTCGATGAGTCACAGATGACAAAGGGCCAGCGTGTAATCAAAAAGAGAGTCAAGAAGAATGGAAAATACTAAACGGTTCTTTACCATCTGGAATGATGAAAAGGATGCCATCTTACGGAAGATGTACCCAACAACTCCGAACGGTGACATTGCCAAGGTGATAGGTTGCTCAGACAACACGGTGAGACTCCGAGCGAAGAAGTTAGGTCTGACAAGATCGCCAGACTATAATCAGTATGCCTACAAAGGCAGATACACTCATACAGGGAGATATAGGAATTATGAACGAAGAAAATAAGATACCACTGCCAGGAGCGATGGAACCGCAACCGCAGAAGCCTGACTTCCTGCAAGGTGACGAGTGGTTTGAAACGAAAGTCGATGATGATTTCCTCGACTTCGACGAACCCTACCGACCGCCACGATACACGATGGAGCGCGACGGTGTGCCGTTTGCCGATGTCGGCGAGTTGCATATCATCTCAGGCAAGCCGGGCAACGGAAAGACTGGACTGATGTCACAGCTGGAGGCGGCGACGTTGGGCAGGCAGTTTGGCAATACATTGGCACGCGACGTTGGTCACATCGTGCGCGACGAACAGGGCAACATCCTGACAGGCGACGACCATAGGCCAGTATTCCAGCAGCGACCGACACGCATCCTTCACATCGACACGGAGCAGGGTAAAGATGATACCATCGCCTTCAAGAACCGCGTGATCTCGATGTCGGGTGTGCCGAAAGATGAAGCCAAGGAGCATTTCTTTATCCTCAGGCTGCGAGACACAGAACTTGCGTCAGACCGATGGAAGAAGATACTGAAAGCCATTTGGCAGGTTCAACCCACCGACATATTCCTGGACGGAATGCTCGACATCGTGGAGGACTACAACGACCAGAAGGAGTGTCAGCCCATCATCCGCAAGTGCATGATGCTGGCGACGTACTACGACACCTCGCTGTGGGCTGTGCTCCATGAGAACCCGATGGTTGACAAGTTGGTCGGCACCTTGGGCAGCATCACCCAGCGCAAGGTGTCGGAAATCTTCTCCGTCATCAAGGTGAAACAAGTTGATCTGAAACCTAACGAGAAGCGCGACGATCTGCCCGACATCTACTTCCGCGTGAAGCAGAACAAAGCCCGTGGTCGTGACGTAGCAGATTGGCTGTTCCAATACATCACCAATGCCGGAGGCTGGGGTCAGCCTGTTGAGATTGAGGACAATGGGCAGCGCATTCCCGACAACGACAAGGCCGCTCAGAAGGAGCAGCAAGAAAAACAGGAGGCCGACGACTACTTCAAGGCTTACAACTGGACTTCAGCAGGAGCAACTTACACCGACCTCGAACGACATCTGAAGAGCAAAGGAGTGACATCTAACCGAAAGATCTCTACACTCTTCAATATTGCTATGGAGGCGGGAATCGTCTACAAGAGCGACAAGCGAAAGTATCATTATAACGGACTCAAGGAACTGCCGCAGGACACATCCGAGCAACTTCCGTTCGATAGGCCTGACAATGAGATTCCAGAATTTTAAGCAACGAATTTAACGAATTACACAAATGAAAGTATCACCATCACAACTCTACATGGCGACGATCAATCTGATTAGCGGAGCCTTGGCAGACCCAGACATTCAATGGCCAATAACAAACGAGTCTATCAAGACTTATATCGACATCGCCAAACGCACAGCCTCACTTATCGAGGATGACGACGAATCAGAATCAAATCTTCCTTCACCCGAAGATGTGAAGAAATGCATGCAACAGATATTCAAGCTGTTCAACAACAGGCCATCCACAAAGACCGCCATCGTTAACGCTCTCATGTTGAAAGGCAAGAAGCGGAATGTGGCCGAATACATGGTCAGTAAGGCCGAAGGTATGGAGATTATCAAGCCACAACAAAATGGCAACAGAATCGACTACACCCTCGCTTAGCCCCACATACCCCCACACCCCCAAGTAAAAATAATAACTATGTTATTATTATTTTTACGGGGTGTGGAAGGGTACACGGGCCAGCGGGCGACGCGCGTAGCGCACACGCACACGCACGTTTATGGTTTTACAGATAATCGACTCCAGAAATTCAACCGCTTGACTTTTCAAACTCAACCGCTTGAATCTTCAAATTCAACCGCTTGAATTAAAAAAAACGACCTATGCCAAAGATACCAGACGAAGTAGTAAAGCGAGTCATTGACCGCGCGAAGATTGAGGAAGTCGTGGGCGACTTCGTAGACCTCCGCAATGCGGGCGTAAACCTAACAGGCTTGTGCCCATTCCACGACGACAGAACAGATGGCAACTTCATCGTGCGGCCGTCGAGCATCCCCGAAGCCAGACACGGCAACACTTACCGCTGCTTCGTCTGCGATGCCAAGGGAGGTCCCGTTCAATTCCTGATGGCGCACGAGCGGATATCGTTCCCTGATGCTATCCGATGGCTGGGAAAGAAGTATAACGAGCCGGTTGATGATATTCCGCTGAACTATACGCCACCGCCACCACGACCGAAGCCCGCACCATTACCCGTGCTGGAGATACCTCGGTCGTATGTCCGTCGCACAATGGAGATCGGTGGCGACCAGACGCTCTTCATCTATTGGCTGAAACATCTGCCGTGGGATGATGAGCAGCGGGCGCGGTTGCAGCAGACACTATGGATGTACTGCATAGGCGGTTGGAAGGATGGGCGCGTGGTATTCTGGCAGATAGACCACAACGGCATACCGCGATCCGCCAAACTGATGAAGTACCTGCCCGACGGCCACCGCGACAAGCAGGCTCACCCAGGTTGGATATACAATCAGGACGGATGCCGCCAACAACTCGAGCCCGACAAGCACGAAATCATCAAGCCGCTGTTTGGTTCCCATATGATGAACCGCTACCAGAAGGCAGTGGTGAACATCGTGGAATCAGAGAAGACTGCCATCGTGATGGCCAACTACTACGGCGACCCCGACACCCAGCTGTGGCTGGCTTGCGGCGGTCTGAAGCATTTGCAACTCGACAGCCTTCAACCGTTCATCGACCAAGGGCGAACCATCTGGCTGTGGCCAGACAAGGACGGGCGCGACGACTGGCAGGAGGTGTGTGACAAGTTAGGCTACGACAAGTGCCGACTCTATACATACTTCTTCGATACCTGTTGGCGTAAGGAAGACGGTGACAAGGCTGACGTGGCTGACATTGCCATCCGTATGATGCGCACGGGCGAAGGGCCTCGCAAGGAAGAACCTAAGCAGGAACCCGTCAAGGTTGGCGACATCATCACCGAGATATGGCACTCCGACGAGCCCTTCCTTGATCCCATCGAAATGGCTGACCCTCGCGTCAGAATGTGGAGGGAGATACTCAGACAACGATACAACTTTAAACGAAATCAGAATGAATAATGAACGCTTTGAGAACGTCTCGACGAAGGTGGCGACGGAGGTGAAGGAACAACTCAACCGCATACTGAAGAGCATGGGACTCAACGAATACCAATGGCTACAACTGATGATAGAAGTCACCATACGCATGATGGACGACCGACACAACCTCTCGGCAGCGATGGCGAAGATGATACAGATGTTCAGTATGGTGCCTGGCTTCAAGGATGCTGCATCGCTCGTGGATGCCAACGCCGAAGGGAAGATAGATGCTGCGGTGTACTTCATCAACGTGAAAGGCAAGAAGGGTTACAAGCCGGTAATGGTTGAGCGTACCTGGTTCGACGGGCAGTGGAACGAGACCCACAACGTGCAACAGATCGTGGAGTACGTCATCGAGAAATGTGCGCCAGACAGTTACATGAAACTCCGTCGCCACATGCAAGACCTTGAATGCTCCAGCGTGTTCGAGTGTTTGATGGAAATGGTCGATGCCTACACCATCACTCGACTCGATGAAGAGATACCGCAAATCTTCGCCGACAACCAACGGGCCGACAATGGCAAGGCACTCGCCTACGGTGAGCGCACCAAGCGCAAGAAATCCTACTCGCCTGACACCATGCCAACGCTCAACTTCGATGAAGGAAAGGAGGACGGCGATGGTACCTGATGATGAGAAATTCCAATACTCCAAGCCCCGCAAGCCGCACAAGCCTAACATCGAGTTGGAGCGCGAGCTGGAGGCGCAAGGATTCAGACCATTTGGCTATGAATGGTAAAAAGAAACGACTATGGCATTCTCGGCACAAGGATTTATCAACAAAAGAGACCGGTTGAAAGCAGCCGACGAAAAAATCACCCAGCCAGAAGGCGACTACATTAAGACGATGTTCTTCAGCAAAGGTGATCGCGTCGGAGTTCTGGCAGTCTGGGAGGGTAGGATGGAGTGGACGGTGTATGCCGACAGGTTTATGACATCGCATGTAGATTGGAATGACCCCGATTGCACATGTCTCAATCACCTTGGTACACCAACCACCATCATACATGTCATGTCTGCTCTCAATGATCAAGGATTCACTTTTACTAATGAAAGGATATGGGGATAACCCTGAAGCGCGACAAGAAGGCGAAGGACTGCTGGCTGATCACCATGACCGACCGCGAGGGATTCCACCGCCAGCTGCCCATCACCTTCGACGATATGCGCGAACTGGTAAGACAATGGATTGAAGAAATAATATGAGCAACACAGATTTTGCAAGTATGCTCGATTTGGAGCAGCAGACAGACATCGAACTGGAAGACGAACAGCCACTTGATAAGGTAGAGCACAGGGCATTCGTTGAAAGGTGCCGACGGGCAAAGGTGTCATATACCAAACTAAAGAAGTATGAAAAGGAGGTGGACGCTGAGACTGCTGACATTAAGGAAGAAATCAACGCTCTTGAATGGAGGTTGAAGTATTGCAGAATTGGTGAGAAGCGCAATCGTCATGCCAACATCTGTCTTCAGTCAGACTTCGACAAGTGGCGCACACAACTCGCCGACAAGCGAAGGCATTTGGATAACATCATCAACCGCATTCACGATAAGTATTTCAAATGAGCAAGAAGCTACCGACATCATGGCGATGCCGTAACCCCAAGCAGCAGAAGGATAAGGCGGAGATATACAACAGCCGCGAGTGGAAGGAGTTGCGCATTGCGAAGCTC
>Ga0247608_10002070_pt1 | contig 26086 bp, 24 predicted proteins | sample 176DNAGHGlowgp2_FD_193490 | JGI IMG/M metagenome (GOLD analysis project Ga0247608, IMG submission 193490) | Sheep rumen microbial communities from Palmerston North, Manawatu-Wanganui, New Zealand - 1766 DNA GHGlow gp2 | ecosystem: Host-associated > Mammals > Digestive system > Stomach > Rumen ... | reverse complement strand
CGGAAACCGCCGAGACGCTATCTGCTGGCGTTCAGGAAACAGCCGTGCCGCTGTGAGCACGAGGCGCTGACGATAGGTGACGAGAAGTACCGGGCGCTGACGAAGGACTTTTATCTTTAACCCCTGTTTTTTATTTGTGGAAGCCGGTGCGGACGAAGTCGTCGTACTGGCCTTGGTAACCGTTGAAGACGTTGATGTCGACGGGGCCGTGGATGCCCTGTACGCGTCCGTCGGGGGTGAGCTGCCAGTAGACCAGCTTGAGGTCGGGCTTGTACTCGCCGTAACGGGCTATCCATACGTTGTAGCGCTGCTTGATGTCGGCAGCGTTTTGCATATGGCGGTTGACGAACTGCTGGTTGACGTAGAGTATGGGCCGCATGTGGGTGCGTCGCTCGACGTAGTCCATGAAGGTGCGTATGCGGTGGAGCAGGACCTCGGTGCCGCCTATCTTGCGTATCTGGCTTTCCGTGGGCTCGACGTCGAGCACGGGCGGGAAGTCGCCTTGTCGGAAGAGGGTGTGGTTGACGAAGTACTTGGCCTGGTCGAGTGCTGACGACTTGAGGGAGAAGAAGTGGTAGGCACCGACGTGGATGCTCTGGGCTCGTGCCGCGGCATAGTCCTTGAGGTAGTAGCGGTTGCGGACGGTGGTGCCCTCGGTGCTCTTGATGTAGGCGAAGGACACGGGGAAGGAGGTTCCTTCGGTGGGATGTTTGGGTCCGAGGGAGGTGATGCGCAGGTTGAACCAGTCGATGGCATAGCGCTTGCGGCCTTTCTCGTGCTGGTGTCGCGAGATGTCGATGCCGTAGATGCGCTCGGCGGTATAGCGCAGGCGTTCGCCGAGGAAGCGGTCGTCCTTCCACTGTCCGGCACGGACGCTATGGCGAGGCGACGATTCGAAGCCGAAGCCGTGGCGGCGGTCGTGTTGCCAGAGACCGTCGTAGTGGGTGCCGTCGGGCTGGTCGTAGGTGCCCTGTCCGTGGGCTTCGAGGAGGGCGTTCATCTGTCCGCGGTAGGTGCCGAGGGAGTCGGTACGTGTGGCGTAGACGATGCTGTCGGCGACGAAGACGGCGCGTACGACGCGCTGCTGGCGGTCGAGCAGGATGACGGGTCCGCTGACGCGGCCGCGACGGTAATGACCTGCCTTCCAGTAGCCTCCGGCGGTGATGACGGCCGGCAGGAGACGGTCCTTGGCCGCAATGCGGCGGGTGACGGTCTTGAGGGGTGTGGCACGGCTGGCGAGGTCGGCCTGTCGGCGGAGGAAGGTATGGTACTGGGCGATGAGGTTGTAGCCCTCGTCGATGACGGTATGGGTGCGGAGGTAGTATTGCAGCTCGTGGAGCTGGACGGAGTCGACGGGCTGGTGGTGGTAGACGACGGTTTCTATCTTGTCGGGTATGTGTGGTAGCTGCCGTCTGGGGGCGATGGCGGGGTGGAGAAGGGTGAGAAAGACCAGTACGAGGAGGTCGGCGAATAGTTTGCGGTTCATGGCGTGAGAGGTGTGTGATCGGGTCATAGGGTTTCCTCCAACCAGTGGTCGATGAGCTGTCGGGCGATGCTTAGTTTCTCGGGAATGTGAGGCAGGTGGTCGCGGTCGAACCAGGAACCTTTGGAGAGCTCGGAGCGCTGCAGGTGGATGCGGCCGTGGTCGTAGTCGGCGGTGAAGCCTACCATGAGTCCGCAGGGGTAGGGCCAGGGCTGTGAGCTGAAGTAGCGAAGGTTGGTGATGTGGAGCCCAGTCTCCTCCATCACTTCACGGTGTACGGCCTCTTCGAGCGTCTCGCCGGTCTCGACGAAGCCGGCGACGAGTCCGTAGTGGTTGTCGCGGAAGTTGTTGGCATGGACGAGGAGCACCTCTTCCTTGCCTTCGGGAACGCCATCGCGGACGGCAGGCTTGCGGCGGATGAGCACGATGATGGCTATGGCAAGGGAGGGCCATAGCTCCTTGCCGCAGTGCTCGCACTTCTTGGAGATGGGGGTGTCGAAGCGCATGGGACCGCCGCAGACGCCGCAGTACTTGGTGTTATGGTCCCAGTAGAGCAGTTCGTGGCACTTGCCGGCCTTGAGGTAGTCGGCGTGCTGGAGCTTATAGTATGACTGGCGCAGAGGGCACATCTCGTAGCGGTCGGAGGTGGTGAGCGGCTGGTCGATGCGGTAGGCCTTGTCGCCGTCGATGTCCATAACGGTGGTCCATGGCTTGGTGTCGACGGGGGGCACGGTGGGGATGGCGTAGCCGTCGGCGGTACGCTCGAGGACGAGGTCGGACTGGCAGAAGACGAAGTAGTGCATGGGGATTTAAAGTGGGTGTTGTGGGTGTTGTGGGTATTGTGGGTATTGTGGGTATAGTGGGTGTTGTGGGTGGGGTGGGTTATTCCTTGAAGAGGTATTTCCGGTCGCGGAGGATGGCGGGTGTGGCCCATTCCTCGGGGACGAAGCGCCAGTTGTTGTGGGCGCGCGGAGCTACGGTGCCTGCCTGACGGATGCGGTCGGTGAGGTAGTGACGCTGGTCGAGGTCGCTCATGTAGACGATGCGCGAGGGAATGGAGTCGAAGGGTATGCCTGCACCGCGTACAAGGAGCTCGCCGCCGCCGTTGCCTCGGTAGCTGTTCATGACGACGCGGTACCACTGGTCGAGGTGGAAGGGACGGCCGTCGGTGAACTGGAGGATGCGTACCTTATGGCCGTTGGGGCGGGTGACGTCGACCTCGTAGTCGATGCCCATGGCGGAGTCGAAGTTGAAGGTGAGGTTGCGGAAGCCAAGCCGCTGCTGGTCGCTCTGCTCGTTGTCGTTGAGCAGGAGGATGTGGTCGTCGGGCGACTGCATGGTGTTGACCCACTGGTCGTAGGACAACTCGAGGTGGCCGAGGATTTCGCGGCCTGTCATGCGGAGGACGTATATCTTGTTCTCGTAGCGGTAGAGCTTGAACATGTCGCTCATGTAGACGGGACCGGCCTGGATGACGGTGTTGAACTGGAGGGGGGCGTTGAAGGAGACGTCGGCACCGGTGTGCTGGAGCTGCAGCTCGTGGATGTAGTCGATGAAGGGCGAGGAGCCGAAGAAGGCATCGCGCGACAGCATGGTGGTCTGGAAAGTGCCTATCTGCTGGTCGACGAAAGCCCGTATGCTGTCTATCTGTGGCTGGAAGTGACGGACGTACTGCTGGTCGATGTCCTCGGTGGTGACGTCGACAATGGCGCCTTTCTTGTCGATGACTTCTACATGGCGCTGACCACGGGGCTGCTCGGTGATGCTGACCTTGAGGGTGGCCTGGGCTACGTTGACGGCGTTGTTGGCGGGGTCGAGACAGAGTACGCCATTGATGACGTCATGGCGTGCGCGGTGGTCATGGCCGAAGAAAATGACGTCGAAGCCAGGCACCTCGAGGGCTATCCTGCGCGTGGCGTCCTCGTCGTAGTCGGGGGTCTTGATGCCTCCGTCCCAACCGCTGTGGAAGACGCCAATAATGATGTCGGCCTGCTCTTTCTCGCGGAGTGTCTTCACCCATTTGCGGGCACAGCCCACCATCTCTTCGAAGTACATGCCAGACCAGATGCTCTCGTTCAGCCAGTTGGGGATGGCCGGAGTGAGCATGCCGAGTACGGCGATGCGCACCCCCTGGCGCTCAAGGATGAGGTAGGGCTCGGTATAGGGCTTGCCGCTTTTGCGGTCGATGACGTTGGCACCCAGGATGGGGCAGTGTAGGTCGCGAATCCATTTGTCGTACACCTTATGGCCGGTCTCGATGTCGTGATTGCCAAAGACCTCGGCGTCGTAGCGGAGGTAGTTGAGTACCTGTGCGGCGATGTTGGGCTCGCTGGTGTTGACGTAGTTGGTGTAATAGCAGGTGGGCTGGCCTTGAAGGATGTCGCCGTTGTCGAGCAGGATGACATTTTGTCCGTACTGCTGACGCTGTTTCTGAATGTAGGTGCTGACGCGGGCCATGGTGCCGCGCATGGGACAACGCTCGATGAAGTCGTAGGGGAAGAAGGCTCCGTGGACGTCGGAGGTCTCGATGAAGCGTAGTGTTACTGTCTTGGGGGCTTTTGCCGTCATGCTAATGGCACTTGTTAGGAGCATTAGGGTGATAATAGTCTTTTTCATAGTGCAAAGGTACGAAAAATATTTGTAACGGCCAAAGGATTGGTACGCTTTTTGCAGCAGGGAAAATGAAAGTGTAATGTAAATAATTGGAGGACAAAGATATGGCTTTTATTGACTATTATAAGATTTTGGGCGTGGATAAGACGATAGCGCAGAAGGACGTGAAGAAGGCGTACCTGAAGCGTGCCAAGCAGTTTCATCCGGACCTTCATCCTGACGACCCGAAGGCAAAGGCTAAGTTCCAGGCTTTGCAGGAGGCGTATGACGTGATTGGCGATGCTGAGAAGCGTGCCAAGTATGACAAATATGGCGAGCAGTGGCAACAGGCTGAGGCTTTTGAGAAGTCGGGCTATGGCGGCGGATGGAGCGGTGGCTTCGGTGGCGGCAAGGGCGGCAGCGGCTTTGAGGGCTTTGACTTCTCGCAGTTTACGGGTGGCGGGTTCTCGTCGTTTTTCCAGGACTTGTTCGGTGGCGGGGGCTTTTCGGGTCGTGCCGGCAGGGCAGGCCAGACGGCGCCTTCGAGCCAAGCCACGGTGACCATTGACCTCTATACGGCCCTGCTGGGTGGTGACATCATGGTGACGACAGGCAGCGGGGAAAGACTGCGGCTGAAGGTAAAACCCGAGACGCAGCCTGGCACGAAGGTGCGTCTGCGCGGTAAGGGCAGGGGAGGTGCTGACCTCATCATTACTTATCAGGTGAAGCTGCCTACGGCACTGACGGAACGGCAGAAAGACCTGCTGCGCCAGATGCGTGAGGGGTAAAGGAACGTGAGGAGAGGCTTAGACGTGGCTCTGGCTGGCGGCGAGGAATGCTTCGGCACGTTGCAGGTCCTCGGGGGTGTCGATGCCTACGGTCTCGACTTCGGTCAGTCCCACGCGGATACGGTAGCCGTTCTCCAGCCAGCGTAGCTGTTCCAAGCTCTCGGCCAATTCGAGAGGTGACTGAGGCAGTCGGGTAATCTGACGGAGTACCTCGCGGCGGTAGGCGTAGAGTCCCAGGTGCTTGAGGTAGGGGAAGTGGGCAAGCCATTCCTTGCTGTCAACGCCTCGGACGAAGGGGATGACCGAGCGCGAAAAGTATAAGGCGAAGCCCTGAAGATCGGTGACAATCTTAGGCGAATTGGGACTGGTGGCAGCGTCTATGGTGTCGAAGCGCTTTCCGAGTGTACCTATCTGAGTATCAGGGTTGTCAAATAGTTGCATAAGCGTTTCTATCTGTGACCGTTGGATGAAGGGCTCGTCACCTTGTATGTTGATGATGACGTCGGCGTGTGTGCCGATTTTCTCGGCTGCTTCCTCAATGCGGTCGGTACCGCTTTTATGGTCGGGCCGTGTCATAATGACACGTCCGCCAAACTCTTCTACGGCAGTGCGTATGCGCTCGTCGTCGGTGGCCACCCAGGCCTCGTCAAGGACGCTGACGGCTTGTTCGTAAACACGCTGAATGACGGTCTTTCCTGCCAGCATGGCTAATGGCTTGCCTGGAAATCTGGTCGAGGCATACCGGGCGGGGATAATAGCAATGAATTGGTTCATGTTTATTAAAATCCTTTATTTTGGCTGCAAAGTTAGTGAATATTTTTTAAAACGCTTTGCGGTCTCAATTATTTTTTCTACCTTTGTGAGGTTTTTGAAAGATAGACAATCATGAGACGCTATATATTCTTACTTTTGATACTGATGGCGACGCTGGCTGTGCCGGCGCAAAAGATAACGTTAGGAACGTATAACTTCAAGGACGGCGGTACTTATCAGGGCGAGATGCAGGCAGGCAAGCCCTACGGCAAGGGTCGTACGGTCTGGGCAGACGGTGATACGTTCGAAGGAGAATATGTGAAGGGCCGGCGCCAGGGGTATGGTGTGTATATGTTTGCCGACGGCGAGAAGTACGAGGGCGAATGGATGCAGGACCATCAGCATGGCCGCGGAACTTATTTCTATACGAACAATAACAAATACACGGGTCTGTGGTATCGTGACGACCGCGAGGGTCACGGTGTGATGGACTATTACAACGGCGACCGCTATGACGGTCAGTGGAAGGCGGACAAGCGTCATGGCCGCGGACGCTATACTTTTAAGGGTGGCGCTTTCTACGACGGAGAATGGAAGGAGGACAAGAAGAACGGCAAGGGGCTTTTTGCCTGGGGTGACGGTTCGTCGTACGACGGCCAGTGGGTGGAAGACCACCAGCACGGGAAGGGCACTTACTGGTATGCCAACGGTGACTTGTATGTAGGGCAGTTTGTCAACGGCCTGCAGCATGGCAAGGGTATCTATAAGTTTCGTAACGGCGATGTTTACGAGGGCGACTATGTGAGTGGCCAGCGCACAGGAATGGGCGTGTTTCGCTATGCCAATGGCGACAAATATACCGGTGGCTTTTTGGACGGTGACAAGTCGGGCCAGGGTATGCTGGTATGGCAGCATGGCGACACGTATCAGGGAGAGTGGAAGAAAGACCTGCCTAACGGTAAGGGTAAGCTGACGTGCAAGAACGGCGATGTGTTTGAAGGACAGTTCCAGAACGGCAAGATACACGGAGAGGGTATTGCCCGCTATGCTGACGGCTCGAAGTTCAAAGGGCATTTCCGTCAGGGTAAACGTAACGGCCCTGCCATAGAGGAGGATAAGCAAGGCAACCGCTTTGAGGGTAGCTATGTGGACGACCGACGCGACGGTAACTTCATAGAGAAAGACCGCAATGGTAACATTACCGCCCAGGGGACCTACGTTCGCGGGCAGCGCAGAGTGGATAGGAATTAATGTTTAACTACTTAAAACAATAAAGATTATGATTATCGACAAACTCGAGAACTTAAAGAACTATGCCTCGGTGAACCCGCTGTTTGGCAAGGTGGTGGAATTTCTGGAGCAGAACGACCTCAATGCCCTTGAAACGGGTAAGCATGAGATTGTGGGGAAGGACTTGTTTGTGAACATCCAGATGGCCAAGGGCCGTACTCCTGCTGAAGCTACCATTGAGACGCATAACAGGATGATAGACATCCAGATTCCATTGTCTGACACGGAGACGTTCGGCTATACACAGCGTGACCGTCTGCCTGCTGCCGAGTACAACGACGAGAAAGATATTACGAAGATTCCTGGTCTGGCCGCCGACAGCTATATTACCTGTGAGCCAGGCATGATGGCCATCTTCTTCCCTCAGGACGGCCATGCCCCCTGTATTGCTGGCGTTCCAGAGATTAAGAAGGCGATATTCAAGGTAAAAGCATAAATATTGTTCACTGTTAATAGTTCATAGTTCATAAGTATGGCAACAACAAAGAAGACAACGACGACGACAAAGAAGAAGGCTGCCACAGGGAAGAAAGCTCCTGTGAAGAAGGTGGTTAAGAAGGTGGCCGAGCCGCAACATATAGGACTGGTACAGCACGACTCATGGCTGGAGCCTTTTGAAGGGGCTATCCTCGGTCGTCACGACCACGCCCTGTGGAAGATAGGCCAGCTGACGCAGAATGGCAAGAAGACGCTATCCGACTTCGCCACAGGTCATCTGTATTTCGGACTGCACAAGCTGACACGTGGCTGGGTGTTCCGTGAGTGGGCCCCGAATGCCACCGACATCTACTTGATTGGTGACTTCAACAACTGGCAGGAAGACGAGAAGTACCGCTGCAAGCGCATAGAAGGTACTGGCAACTGGGAACTGAAGCTCTCGGAGAAGGCCCTGAAGCACGGTCAGTTGTACAAGATGAAGGTAAAGTGGAACGGTGGTGAGGGCGAGCGTATTCCCGCCTGGTGCCGTCGTGTGGTGCAGGACGACCAGACCAAGATATTCTCGGCCCAAGTCTGGAACCCCGAGACTCCGTATGTGTGGAAGAAGAAGAACTTCAAGCCCGATACCAATCCGCTGCTTATCTACGAATGCCATGTGGGTATGGCCCAGGATGCCGAGAAGGTGGGCACTTATAAGGAGTTTACTGAGAATGTGCTGCCCCGTGTGAAGAAAGACGGCTATAATGCGATACAGGTGATGGCTATTCAGGAGCATCCGTATTATGGAAGCTTTGGTTACCATGTGTCGAGTTTCTTTGCGCCCAGTAGTCGCTTCGGTACTCCTGAGGAGCTGAAGGAGATGATAGATACGGCCCACAAGATGGGTATTGCCGTTATCATGGACATTGTGCATAGCCACGCCGTGAAGAACGAAGTGGAAGGACTGGGCAACCTTTGTGGTGATCCTAACCAGTTCTTCTATCCCGGCGACAGACACGAGCATCCGGCATGGGACTCGCTATGCTTCGACTATGGAAAGGACGACGTGATACACTTCCTGCTTAGCAACTGTAAGTACTGGCTGGAGGAGTTCAAGTTCGATGGCTTCCGCTTTGACGGTGTCACCTCGATGCTGTACTATAGCCATGGCTTGGGCGAGGCCTTTGGTGGCTATGGTGACTACTTCAACGGACATGAGGACGACAATGCCATTTGCTACCTGACCTTGGCCAACTGTCTAATCCATGAGGTGAATCCTAAGGCTATTACCATTGCTGAGGAAGTGTCGGGTATGCCTGGTCTGGCAGCTAAGTTTGAGGATGGTGGCTATGGCTTCGACTACCGTATGGCTATGAACATTCCTGACTACTGGATAAAGACTATCAAGGAGGTTCGCGACGAGGATATCAACGTCACCAGTATTTTCTGGGAGGTCAGAAACCGTCGCCCCGACGAGAAGACCATCAGCTACTGCGAGAGTCACGACCAAGCATTAGTGGGTGACAAGACCATTATTTTCCGACTCATTGATGCAGACATGTACTGGCACTTCAAGAAGGGTGATGAAAATGATATGGTGCACCGCGGTATTGCGCTGCATAAGATGATACGTCTGGTGACAGCAGGTGCCATCAACGGTGGCTACCTGAACTTCATGGGTAACGAGTTTGGACATCCAGAGTGGATAGACTTCCCGCGTGAGGGTAACGGTTGGAGCTACAAATACGCACGCCGTCAGTGGAATCTGGTGGATAACAAGGAGCTGTGTTATCACTGGCTGGGTGACTTTGACCAGAAGATGCTGGAGGTCATCAAGTCGCAGAAGAAGTTCCAGGATACTCCGGTTACAGAGATATGGCATGACGAGGGGGACAAGGTGCTGTGCTTCATGCGTGGTGACCTGGTGTTTGTCTTCAACTTCTCGCCCGACCGCTCGTATACGGACTATGGTTTCCTGGTGCCTACGGGGTCTTACGAGGTGGTACTCAATACCGATGCCAAGGAGTTTGGCGGCAACGGTTTTGCCGATGACAGCATGGTGCACAACACCAATTACGACCCGCTGTACGTGCAGGATAAGAAAGAGTGGCTGAAGCTCTATATCCCTGCACGCTCGGCAGTGGTACTGAGAAAGCAGTAATCTTTAGGAGATGCTGATACAAAAAGAGGGCGTTTTATGGCGTCCTCTTTGTTTTTCGTGCATTTTGTCAGGGGTAAATGGTATTTTTTTTGCAAATTGTTAGGGGGTTCCAATTAATTTTATTACTTTTGCACACAGCAAGTAAGAATTCTTATTAATATTTATGGTACGTAACATCTTCAAAGGACTGGGAATAGCACTGGTGACGCCCTTCAAGGAAGACGGCTCAGTGGACTATCAGTCGCTGAAGCGCCTTGTTGAATATCAGTTATCCAATGGTGCCGACTTCCTGTGTATCTTGGCTACGACAGGGGAGACGCCAACGTTGACTGCCGAGGAGAAGCAGACTATTAAGGAAATGATTGTGAGTCTTGTGCAGGGTCGCATCCCCATTCTGATGGGTTGTGGCGGCAATAACACCGCTGCCATCGTTGAGGAGCTCAAGACACGTGATTTTCAGGGTATTGACGGCATACTGAGTGTATGCCCTTATTACAACAAGCCTTCTCAGGAAGGCCTGTATCAGCACTTCAAGGCTATAGCCAATGCTACTTCGCTGCCAGTGGTGCTTTATAATGTTCCCGGGCGAACGGGTGTCAACATGACGGCAGCTACCACGGTGCGTCTTGCCAACGACTGCGAGAACATCATAGCCATCAAGGAAGCCTCAGGGAATCTGGAACAGGTGGATGAGATAATCAAGAACAAGCCTAATAAGTTTGATGTCATTTCCGGTGACGATTCGCTGACGTTCCCCATGGTCAGCTGTGGCGCTGTGGGAGTCATCAGTGTTATAGGCAATGCGTTGCCCAAGGAGTTTTCAAAGATGATTCGTCTGCAGATGAAGGGAGAGTACGAGCCTGCCCGTAAGATACATCATCGTTTCATAGACCTTTTCTCGTTGCTTTTCGTAGATGGCAATCCTGCTGGTGTGAAGGCCATGTTGAGCGAGATGGGTTTTATAGAGAATGTACTGCGCCTGCCTCTGGTGCCTATGCGCATTAAGAATATGCAGCGCATGAGCGAGATACTGAAAGAACTGAAGATTTGATGGATGAGCCGAGAGTCATACACGAGATTACGCCCCTGATGGGTAAGGACGCCCTCTATATTGCAGACCGCAGGAAGAAGGAGTTTACTTATCCCATTCATAACCATGAGGTGTTTGAGCTTAACTTTGTTGAGCATGCAGCAGGTGTGCGTCGTATCGTGGGTGACTCTAACGAGGTGATAGGTGAGTATGACCTTGTGCTGCTTACCTCGCCAGACTTGGAACATGTATGGGAACAGAACACATGTACAAATGACGATATCCGTGAGGTAACGGTACAGTTTTTTCTTGACCTCAGCGAAGACGGCTTCCTGTCGCGTAATCCTTTCCACTCTATGCGTAAGATGTTGCTGGAGGCGCGTAAGGGCCTGGCATTCCCGATGGACGACATCATGCGAGTCTACCACCTGATTGACACGCTGAGCACGATTAAGGATGGCTTCTATGCTGTGACCCAGTTTATGACCATCCTCCACGAACTGTCGAAGAGCGACCAGGCACGTGCGCTGGCTACTTCGAGCTTTGCCAAGGTAGAGGCAGACAGTGACTCTCGTCGGGTGCTGAAGGTGAAGAACTTCATAGCCAAGAACTATATGGACGAGATACGCCTGTCCACGCTGGCCGAGATAGCAGGAATGAGTCCATCGGCCTTCAGCCGCTTCTTTAAGTTACATACGGGGCGTAATCTCTCTGAGTACATCATAGAGCAGCGGCTTGGCTATGCCAGCAGGATGTTGGTTGATACATCGAAGAGTGTGGCAGAGATAAGCTTTCAGAGTGGATTTAACAACTTGAGCAACTTCAACCGTATCTTCCGCAAACGTAAGGGGTGCTCGCCCTCGGAGTTCAGGGAGAACTATCATAAGACCAGGATTATCGTCTGACGAGCCATCCTTTCCTAAATAGAAACGACCATGCTGAAACGAACCATACTTCTTGCCATTTACCTGCTGGTTGCCATTTGTGCGACTGTGCAGGCAGACGAGTTGGACCATGTCAGGAAGCTGGTAGCACAGTGGGAAAAGAGGGGTGACCCCGACTCGCTGGCCTTGGTGTTGGCCGCTCGTGACGCCACTTACTACAACTATGGGCTTAGTGACTCGCTGCTTCACCATGCGCCTTTGGATATGGAACGTCTGAAGGGGTATAAGAAGTGGAAACAGTATTATGAGGTGTGGATGTATCGCATTAATACCTACATCTACTATAACAACCAGAAGTCATTGGCTTTGCGTGATGTGCAGGCCATGTACGAGGATGCCAAGGAACGCGATAACGAGTACGGCATGGGCATAGCTTATTATGCCATGGGTAATGTATATGTCTGCATGGGTAGTTTGGACGAGAGTGCTGACGCTTATCAGAAGGGGCTCGACATGCTGTCTGACTTGGACCCCCTACCACCTGTCATTCCTGAACTGTATTCTAACTACGGCGACGTGCTGAATGACCAGAAGAAGTATCAGCAGCTTGAGGAGCTGACTGTGAGGTGGAAATCTTTCCTTGAAGAGTTTATCCCTCAGAACAAGCTCACCGATGCCGAGAAAGACATCACGTGGTTCTATTACGACATAGCGTGTGTCCAGGCTGCGTTGGGACTTGGCGACAACAAACGTGCAGAGCGCATGCTGCTGGATGCGCGTAAGCATATCCCATTGAACCTGGATTTCTTGGAGAAGTCGTGGCTTTCTCAGATGACGTTGCTGCGCATGCGTCAGGGCAACTATCAGGAAGCCTTCGACCTGAGCAACCGTAGAATGGATTTGGTGAGTGAAGATGAAGACAAGTTTACTTACATCTCAGACATCGTTCAGCGAGCCGAGATTCTTGACCATTTGGGCCGCTATCGTGAGACGTCGTTGCTTTATAAGGATCTTTACCACATCATCGACTCCATAAACCGTGCTGATACGAAGAGTCAGCTGACGGAAATGAATACCATCTTCCAGGTAGACGACTTGAAGATGCAGCAGGAGCGAGCTCAGTTCCGTAATACGCTTATTATAGTGGGTATTATTGTGTTGGCATTGGTCATCTTCATCGTCTTCCGCATTATTGCTGCGCGTAGGCTGAAGAAGGCCCATGACCAGTTGCAGCAGACGCACGAGGAACTTTTGACGGCCTATGACCAGCTGGAGGAGACCACGGCTGCGAAGGAACGTATAGAGAGCGATCTCCGTATAGCTCGTAACATCCAGATGGGCATGGTACCACGTACGTTCCCGGAACGTCCAGACCTTGACCTCTACGCGTCGATGACTCCTGCTAAGGAGGTTGGTGGTGACTTGTATGGATACTACTTGACTGGCGACAAGCTTTACATTGCCTTGGGCGACGTTTCCGGCAAGGGTGTGCCTGCCTCGCTGTTCATGGCCCAGGCCACCCGACTATTCCGTACCCTGGCAGCACAGGAGATGATGCCGGCAGAGATAGCCGTTCGTATCAACGACGCATTGTCAGGTGAAGACAACGAGACGGGAATGTTTGTCACCATGTTCCTGGGGCTCATCGACCTTACCACGGGTCATCTTAGCTTCTGTAACTGTGGGCATAACCCGCCAGTGCTGTTGAAGGACGGTAAACCAGCGTTCATTGATATGGTGCCCAATGCACCTATCGGCATCATTCCAGAGTTGGAATACGAGGGTGAGGAGATTGCAGATATTTCTAACTGTACGCTCTTTGTCTATACGGATGGTCTCAACGAAGCAGAGAACCGTCAGCAGGAGCAGTTTACCGACGAACGGTTGCTGGAGATAATGGAACAAACACCTTTTGAAAGCTGTGAGCAGACGGTAGAAACGCTGAAAGCAGAGGTGGAGAAACATCGTGACGGTGCGGAACCTAATGACGACCTGACGATGATATGTGTGAAGGTGATAAGAGACAACTGATAACTAAATCTATACGTAATTATGAAGAAGAAGTTAACATTAAAGAACCAGGTTGGTGAGCTGGAACGCGTCAACCAGTTCGTCGAGGAAATCGGCGAAGAGCTGGGACTTGACATGGAGTTGCAGATGAACCTTAACCTGGTGATGGAGGAGATGGTGTCAAACGTCATCTTCTATGCTTATCCCGAGGGCAAGACAGCAGACATAGAGCTGGCTGCAGAAAGCAATGGGAAAGAGCTTACGTTTGTGCTTACTGACCAAGGTAAGGAATTTGACCCTACAGCCAAGGAAGATGCAGATCCTGATGTGAACCCCATAGACCGAGAGATAGGTGGTATGGGTATCTTCATCGTAAAGAACATTATGAACCATGTGACTTACCAGCGTCTGGAGGGTAAAAACTTGTTGACAATGACAAAAGCAATTAAATAATAACAACTAATAACACAACTATTATGACACAGATTATCAAAGAAGGTGGTAAGACCATCATTAAGACCGGTGAGCGTATTGACACGATGAATGCACCCCAGTTCGAACAAGACATCCAGCCAGCTCTGGCAGATGGAGGTGTAGACCTGGAGATGGATTGCTCAGACCTTAACTACATGGCTTCTTCAGGACTTCGCATCATCCAGAAGACCATGCGTACCGTGATGCAGCAGAAGGGTCAGTTCAAGATGACCAACGTGAATCCTGAAATCTACAAGGTACTGGCTATGACAGGCTTTACCAAGTTCATGAAGGTAGAGAAGAAGGCAGAGTAGAACCTAATAAGTAGCATCATGGCATACGCTATAATTGTTTTAGCCATTATTGTGGTCGTGCTGGGCATAGCCCTCTTTACACAGAGCAAGGCAGGTCGCCAGCAGGCCGAGGAGCAGCAGCAACTGCTTTCAGACTATCAGCGTCGTGTTGACGAGCAGCAGAAGTTGCTTGAGGACTATCGTGCGCTGGAGAAGAATTTTGATAATGTTGGCGAAGGCTACGAGCAGGCCCTGCTGGCTTTCGACAAGATGAACGAAGAGCAAGACAAGGTGAAGACGGCCAACGAGGCGCTGCAAAAGACGGTACAGTCACTTCAGGAGACCAATAGTCGTCTTCAGGAGTCTGTTATGAAGAAGGCCGAGGCAATGCAACCTATCGTAGCGAAACTGACAGAGCTGGCCCAAGACGACGTCAAGCTTGCTAAGTTGGTAGGTCAGCTTACAGACCTTGATGATCTTCAGGGTGACCTGCCCCCGCTGGAGCGTACGGATAACATCATGGTAGCCCAGATAGCAGAACAGGCAGTACGTCAGTCAGGCATCGACAAGGCTGACTACCTGAAATTCGAGCTGGCAGTCGACGAGACAGCCTCTGTGACCATGATGTCAACCAGTCTGCAGAAGGGTGCTCGTGCATTGGTGCATCTACTTGACAATGCCTTGAAGTTTACAACAGATGGCGGTGTTACGCTGAAGGTAGGTGTCGACATGGACAAGATGCAGGCAATCTACAGCGTAGAGGATACCGGTTCTGGAATTGACGCCTCTGAGGCTGAGCATATCTTCGAACCTTACGTCAAGCTAAACCAGTTCTTCGACGGACAAGGCATCGGACTTACTGTAGCCCGTAACATAGCCCGTCGACTGGGAGGCGACGTAGTGCTCGATACTGCTTTCGAAGGCCCCGGCGCGCGTTTCGTGCTCTGCCTGCCCATTTGACAGGTCAAAGCAGGAAGCTTAAAGAAAAAGCTGGAAATCCTTTGTGGTTTCCGGCTTTTTTCATATCTTTGCAGAAAAGAAACCGACGACCATGACTAAAAGTTTTTTTATGACTTTCCTGACAGTTGCCTTTGCAACTGTCTTCGTCCAGGCTGCCGACCAGAAGCCTGAATGGTGTAACCCATTAGTAAACCAACAGAATCGAGAGACACGAAGAGCTAATTTCTTCGGCTACGAAAGCGAGGCATTGGCCAGGCTGGGGGATAAGACCCGGTCTGCGCGTTTTCTAAGTATGGAAGGCCTATGGCGCTTCTGCTTTGTGAAGAATCATCAGGATGCTCCCAAGAATTTCTTCCAGACTTCCTATGACGATTCGCAGTGGGAGCTGTTCCCTGTACCAGGGCTCTTTGAACTCAATGGTCATGGCGACCGTATTTACAAGAATATAGGCTACTCCTGGGCCACTACCTTCGACAGTAATCCTCCTTATATCGGAGAGACAGAAAATTATACAGGTTCCTATCGCAAGGAGTTTATTCTGCCCGACGAATGGAAGGAACAGCAGGTGCTACTGCATGTTGGCTCTGCCACAAGTAACTTGAAAGTATGGGTGAATGGCCGCTATGTGGGCTATAGCGAAGACTCGAAGGTGGCGGCAGAGTTCGACATCACCAAATATCTGAAGAAAGGTAGTAATCTCATTGCTATGCAGGTGATGCGCTGGTGCGACGGGTCGTATCTGGAAGACCAGGATTTCTGGCGCTTCACGGGCATTGCTCGTGAGGTGTACCTCTATGCACGTCCTACAACGTATATTGAGAATATCAGCGTCATTCAGGACTGGTTGGTGGACGAGCAGCGAGGTGAGATAGGATACACCATCGATGTGAAGAACCCTTCAGGTGTTTCTCTTGAAGTAGCTCTCGAAGACCTGCAAGGGCATGTCATCTTCAAACACGATGGTCATCGCTGGCCTTACTACCACCATGAGCACTTCTATCTACAGCCCAGCGACGTGCAGCCTTGGACAGCCGAGACCCCACGGCTGTATAACCTCATTGTCACTTTGAAAAAGAAAGGTCAGGTGCTGCAGGTGGTGCGCCAGCGCATGGGTTTCCGTCATGTAGAGATTAAGGAAGGTCAGCTGTTGGTGAATGGCCAGCCGATATTAATAAAGGGAGTCAATCGTCACGAATTAGACCCCGATGGGGGCTATATTGTGTCAACAGAACGTATGCGTCAGGACATTCGCATCATGAAGCGGCTGAACATCAATGCCGTTCGTACGTCCCACTATCCCGACGACCCCCGCTGGTATGATTTGTGCGACTCTGCAGGCATCTACGTTGTAGCAGAGGCTAATCTGGAGAGCCATGGCATGGGTTATGGCGAAGGTACATTGGCCAAGCGCACTGACTTTCAGCAGATGCACCTTGAACGCAACCAAGGTAATGTGCTCACCCTGCGCAACCATCCCTGCATCATCATCTGGAGTATGGGCAATGAGGCTGGCTATGGACCAAATTTCGAACGGGTGTATGACTGGATAAAGAGTGTCGACACCAGTCGCCCGGTGCAGTATGAGCAGGCAGGACAGAATGGCAAGACAGATATTTTCTGTCCCATGTACTACTATTACACCGATTGTGAACGCTATGCCAAGGGCAACAATCCCCGTCCTCTCATCCAGTGTGAATATGCCCATGCCATGGGCAACTCAATGGGAGGCTTTAAGGAGTATTGGGACCTCGTTCGCAAGTATCCCAAGTATCAGGGAGGTTTTATCTGGGACTTTGTTGACCAGGGCTTGCGCGACACAAGTGCCTTAACAGGCAAGACCATCTTTACCTATGGCGGCGACTATGGTCGCTATCCTGCTTCTGACCATAACTTCAACTGCAATGGCATTATCGCTCCTGACCGTCGTTTAAATCCGCATGCATATGAAGTGCAGTACTGGTACCAGAACGTGTGGATAGACGACAAGGGACTGAAGGACGGACGGGTGGAGGTATATAATGAACATTTCTTCTTGCCCCTTGATGGTTTCCAGCTCACTTGGCATGTTAAGAAACATAGCGGTAGTATCGACCTTGGCGGTCTGGCACCCCAGCAGCGAAAGGAGTATGTGGATGAGCAGCTGAAGCAGACCCTTGCGCGCGTTCTGAAACACCATGCTGACGAGGAGGTATACGTCAACTTCAGCTGTCGCTATCAGGGCGAAGAAGTGGCTAGTCAACAGTTTGTAGTCCAGCCCTACCAGTTCCCATCCCTTGCCACGGAGAGGGCATCCGTAGTCACTGAGGAAACCAAGAGCTACATCAAGCTCACTGCGGCAGGAACGACGCTGACAATTGGTAAGTGGACGGGCCTGATAGACTATCTTGATGTCGACGGCCAGCCCATGCTGTTGGACCGTCAGAGCATCATGCCCGAGTTTTGGCGAGCACCGACGGACAACGACTATGGCGCTCGCCTTCAGCAGCGCTTTGCAGGGTGGAAGAACCCGTCGATGAAGGTAACAAGTGTTACCGTGAGCGACAATACTGTTGTCGCCAAAATGACCCTGCCTCTGGCACAGCTCACCCTGACCTATACGTTACAGCCCTCAGGCGAGGTCATCGTGCACCAGCAGCTCCAACCTACAGGCGAGGTCAAGGACCAGTGGCTATTCCGCTATGGCATGCAGCTCCAGATGCCCAAAGCCTACGATTACGTGAAATACTATGGGCGTGGCCCCCATGAGAACTACTCAGACCGTCATTCCTCGGAGTTTCTGGGCGTTTATGAGTCCAATGTCAAAGAACAGTACTATCCTTATGCTCGTCCCCAGGAGAGTGGAAACCATACTGATGTTCGCTGGTTCGACGTGGTAGATGCAAAGACTGGAAGGGGACTACACTTCTACAGCAATGCACCTATGGAATGCTCCGCCCTGCCTTATCTTTTAGAAGATATTGACAGCGGAATGGACAAGGATCGTGGGGCAGGACGTCATAGTGGCGACCTTGTAGAGCGTGCGCTGACCCAGGTGCACATCCAGCAGCGCCAGATGGGCGTAGGGTGTGTTAACTCGTGGGGTGCATGGCCTGAGCACCAATATATGCTGCCTTTGCAGTCGTACGACTTTACCTTCTGTATAAAGCCCCTTCGCTGAATACAACAACCAACAACAATAATGTGGAACTAAATCCTAGAAAGTTATGAAAGTCGGAATTCCCAAAGAAATCAAGAACAACGAGAACCGTGTTGGCATGACGCCTTCTGGTGTAGCCGAGTTGGTAAGACGTGGGCATCAGGTCTGCGTGCAGCATACTGCAGGGGAGGGCAGTGGTTTCAGTGATGAAGCCTATCAGCGAGTAGGTGCCCAGATCGTGCCTGCCATAGGAGATGTCTATGCGCAGGCAGACATGGTTGTCAAGGTGAAAGAACCCATCGCTCCAGAATACCCCTTGGTACGCAAAGGTCAGGTGCTGTTCACATACTTCCATTTTGCATGCGAGGAAGAACTTACGCACGCCATGCTGAAGAGTGGTGCCACCTGTATTGCCTACGAAACCGTGGAGTGCGACGATCATTCACTGCCGCTGCTCATTCCAATGAGTGAGGTGGCTGGGCGTATGGCTACCCAGAACGGTGCTTACTACCTGCAGAAGACGCAGGGAGGTAAAGGAAAACTGATGGCTGGCGTTCCAGGTGTAAAGCCTGCGCGTGTGCTGGTGTTGGGTGGTGGAACCGTAGGCGAGGCTGCAGCGCGCATAGCGGCAGGCATGGGAGCCGACGTCACCATCGCAGATGTCTCGCTGCCTCGCTTGAAACAGCTTTCTGCTGAGATGCCTGCCAATGTGCATACGCTATATTCCTCTGAACACAACATCCGTCATGAGCTGCCTGATGTCGACATTGTCATAGGTTCAGTACTTATTCCTGGCGATGCAGCCCCCAAGCTTATCACTAAAGACATGTTGCAACTGATGGAGCCAGGTACTGTGCTCGTCGACGTTGCCATTGACCAGGGAGGCTGTTTCGAGACGTCGCATCCTACTACGCATAGCGACCCTGTCTATACTGTTGACGGCATTGTACACTATGCAGTGGCCAATATTCCAGGTGCAGTCCCCAACACGTCAACCATTGCCCTTACCAATGCCACGCTGCGCTACGTATTGGCGTTGGCAGACAAGGGCTGGCAGCAGGCCTGCACAGACGACAGCTCACTGGCCCGTGGCCTTAATATGGTCGACGGTCAGTGTACTTATGAGGCTGTGGCCAAGGTATGGGGTATTCCCTATTTCTTGTGGAAAAGGTGACTATAGTTCTTAAAGAGCTTGCGAACCAGTAGGAAGGTATCTACTGCTGTCACGCCGTTGGCAATGATGCCTGCTATCCATTCACCTTTAGTGCTCTCCTTGCGTGGAACGAACAATTGGTTCCACTGCTTGGAGAACTTGTCGCTGTCATTCCGTAGGTCGGCAGCCAGCTGTTCCTTGCGCAGGCGTATGTCCTCCAGCGTGGTGTAGTTCTGTTGTGGTGTCTTGACGGGCAGCTGCATAGTCCTTTGCTTGTTTATTTACTCATGAGCAGGTTGGCCAGGAAGTGCACCAACGGACGCTCTATCCATGATTTGCGGAAAAAAACGATAAGTAGGAAGAGGAATAGGTGAACGATGCCCACAATGAAGAATGCAGCCACTGGTCCTATGTATGTTGCCAGCCAGTAGGCCACTGCGAACGAAAAGTATAACACGACGGCCATAATGATAAGGAAGAACACCACGGCGAGTACGAGGGCCTTGATGAGCTGTACGAGTTTGTCAATTACATCGAGCTTCAGATATTCAGTCTGAAGCCCGAGGTAATGTTTGACAATCTCTACCAGTTGGGCAATCGTTTCAACGTTCTTGTCGCTACTAAGCATCATTACCTATTGACTGACAAGGGTAATTGACCATTGGCAATAAATGTTACGCCTCCACTTCAGGAGCAGCCTCAGCGATGTCGTCCACGAGGTCGTTAACCTCCTTGCGGCTCAGCTTGATGTTATGCTTCTTCATGAAGTCGTCAATAGCGTCAGTGATCTTTACACGGGTGTCCTCTCCCTTTTCGGGAGCCATTAGTATTCCGAGAACTGCTCCGGCCAGTGCGCCGCCGAAGAATGCGCCTAAATAACCTAAACTTTTCATCTTGTTTTCTGTTTTTTTTATTGGTGAAACGTATTTCTGCTGGCAAATTTACTGAAAGTTTTCGAAATTAACAAACTTTATGCAGGTTTTTTCTTCAAGTTTGCCCGATATTTTGTAATTTCGCGGTCAATAAGTGAGCAAGTTTAATTTAATAATATAAAACAAGATTATTATGAAGCAGTACATTGTACTTTGCGCAGGTCTTTGCGCAGCCATGGCATTTACAAGTTGTAAGTCAAGTGAGAGTGCCTACAAGCAGGCTTATCTGAAGGCAAAGGCTCAGGAAGAGGCTCAGGCTCAGCAGCCCGTTCAGCAGGCGCCTGTCACTCAGCCTGTGGTGACTCCTCTGGAGGAGCGTACCGCCACCAATACCCGTGTAGTAGATAATGCTGACAACATTGCCGTGCGCCAGGAGACCGTCTCGGTAATCAATGGTGCTGGCCTGAAGAATTTCAGCGTCGTGGTAGGTTCTTTCTCATTGAAGGCAAATGCCGAAGGTCTGCAGCAGACGTTGAACAATGCCGGCTATCAGGCACAGATAGTACTGAACTCATCAGTGCAGCCTGCTATGTATCGTGTGGTAGCTGCCACTTTCGACACAAAGGCCGAGGCTGCCGCCAGCCGCAACGACCTGCAACTGAAGTATCCTGGTGCCTGGCTGTTGTATGCTAAATAAGCCGTGGCACGCATACTATCGATAGACTACGGTAAGAAACGAACTGGACTGGCAGTCACCGACCCGCTACAGCTTATCGCTGGCGGGTTGGCGACTGTCGCCACTTCTGAGCTGTTCGAGTGGCTGAGCCAGTACGTGAGTCGCGAGTCTGTGGAGCGCATCGTCATTGGCGAGCCTCGTCAGCCCAATGGTCAGCCCAGCGAGAACCTGCCGCGTGTTCAACAGTTTGTCAACCGTTGGCGCAAGCAGATGCCCCAAATACCCATAGAGTATTACGACGAGCGCTTTACTTCTGTGCTGGCTCATCAGGCCATGCTTGAGGGTGGACTGAAGAAGAAGGCACGTCAGGACAAGGCGCTGGTTGATGAGATATCAGCCACCATCATTCTTCAGGACTACATGCGCTCGCGCAAATGAATGCAACGCCACACCTGACCTTGGTAAGAGAAAAAGAAATCGTAACAACAGAGTTGATAAGAAACTCTATAGCATAGTAAATCAATGATATTACCTATTTATATTTACGGTCAGCCTGTATTGCGCAAGGTGGCTGACGATATTACCCCCGACTATCCTGAGCTGAAGCAGTTGATAGACGACATGTGGCAGACGCTGGCCAGCAGTGAGGGCATCGGGCTTGCTGCCCCGCAGATAGGCAAGTCCATCCGCCTGTCAGTCATCGACCTCGACGTCATCAGCGACGACCTTCCCGAGTATAAGGGCTTCCGTCAGGTGTTCATCAATCCGCATATCATAGAGCTCGATGATACAAAGACAGACAGCTCAGAGGAGGGCTGCCTGTCGCTGCCTGCCATCCACGAGAAGGTAGTTCGGCCCACGCGCATCCATGTAGAGTGGGACGACGAGCAGTTTCAGCACCACGATGAGTGGATAGAGGGCTATCTGGCACGTGTCATGCAGCACGAGTTCGACCATCTAGACGGAAAAATGTTCATCGACCATATTTCTCCTCTTCGTAAACAGCTTATCCGTAGCAAGCTGAAGGCCCTGACCCTTGGCCGCTACCGTTGTGGATACAAGACGAAACCCTTGAAAAAGTGAAGAGTGAAGAATGAAGAGTGAAGTGTTTCCCTCTTTGGAGAGTGTGGCACGCAAAGCTACCGCTTCTTTGGGATTGCTATGGTTGAAAAGGCTGTCGATACGGTCTTTTCTCTTCACGCTATGCTTCATACTTCATACTTCGTTTTTCATTCCAAAGGCCTACGCCCAGTTCAATACCGACCGTCTGGTCATGATAGGCCGCTCGGCACTCTATTATGAAGACTACGTGCTGAGCATTCAGTACTTCAACCAGGTCATCGCCTCCAAGCCCTATCTTTATGAGCCATGGTATTACAGAGCTGTAGCGAAGTACTATCTGGACGATTACGACGGTGCCGAGAACGACTGTACAGAGGCCATCGAGCGCAATCCCTTCGTGGTAGGGCTTTTTGAGCTGCGCGGCCTGTGTCGCATACAGCAGAAGAAATACGCCGAGGCCATCAGCGACTACGATCGTGCGCTGCGCTACGAGCCTGAGTCGCCTAACCTGTGGCACAACCGTGCACTGTGCCGTCTGCAGCAGAAAGACTACGATGGCGCCCTGGCCGAGCTGGACACGATGTCCGTCAAGTGGAGCAAGAACGCCAGCATTCCTGCCATGCAGGCCGAAGCCTATCTACAGAAGAAAGACACCACCGCGGCCATCGCCTCGCTGGAGAAAAGTCTGGAGCTGGACGCCTACAACGGTCGTGTGTGGGCCCAGCGTGCCGTCGTCAGTCTGGCGCGCAGCGAGTGGAAGGAGGGCGAGTCGGCCCTCGACAAGGCCATTCACCTGTTGCCTCGCGATGCCGCCTTGTACATCAACCGTGCCCTGGCACGCTTCAACCAGAGCAACCTGCGCGGTGCCATGTCCGACTACGACACAGCCCTGGACTACGACCCCAACAACTTTCTGGGTCATTACAACCGTGGTCTGTTGCGCGCCCAGGTGGGCGACGACAACCGTGCCATTCTCGACTTCGACTTCGTGCTGAAGCTGGAGCCTGACAATCTGATGGCCCTCTACAACCGTGCCCTGCTGCTCGAGCAGACGGGCAATCCGCGTGCGGCCATACGCGACTACTCAAAAGTCATCGACCAGTACCCTAACTTCTGGACGGGTCTGCACCAGCGTGCCCAGTGCTATCGTAAGCTGGGTATGCCTAAACAGGCTGAGCAGGACGAGTTTCGTATCCTGAAGGCTCAGATAGACAAGCGTTTCGGCCATCAGCCCCGCCTGTCGAAACAGCAGATGCGCAAGCGCAGCGACGAGGACATCGAGAAGTACAACCAGCTGGCCGTGGCCGACGAGCAGGAGATGGAACACGAGTACCAGAGTGCATGGCGCGGCCGGGTGCAGAACCGCCGTGTCGCCATGGACTACATGCCCATGTACGTGCTGTCTACGCAGCGCCAGCAGAGTGCCGTCAAGCATTATGTGGCCTTCGACCGTCAGGTCGACTCGCTCAACCGTACGCTGCCACCTAACCGGCAGCTGTACATCGTCACCGGACAGTCGGTCGTGGCCGACCTTCATAGCTACGTCGCCGCCGACAGTACGTCAGCTGTGGCGCTGTGGCTGACAGCCATCGACCACTGGCAGAGCGACAGCCTCGACGTGCCCCTGCGTACGGCGCGTCTCATCGACGAGCTCACACAGGCCCTTATCCAGGCGCCTGCCAACGCCTATCTGTACTACGACCGCGGCAATGCCTACGTGCAGTGTCTCGACTTTGTCCAGGCCATAGCCGACTACAGCAAGGCCATCGAGCTGGATGCCAATCTGGCCGAGGCATGGTACAACCGCGGTCTGGCACGTGTGGCCAACAAGCAGCAGAACGAAGGCATCAGCGACCTCTCAAAGGCCGGCGAGCTGGGCCTGTACACCGCGTATAGCATCATTAAGCGATATAGAAAATAGAATCACGAAACAACGATAGAAAAAAATGAAGAAACTCGTGTTGCTCCTTGCCGTCCTGCTGCCTTTGGCCGTCAGCGCCCAGGACAGATATTGTGCCACGTACCAGGACTTCCTGGCTGACGTGTGGCAGACCGTCGGTGCCGACGCCCAGCTGCAGCTGCTGCCCTCGGCCAAGGAAGACTCGCTGGCCCTCGAGCTGAAGGCCAAGGGCGCCGACCGTAAGCTGCGCCACATGCTGAAGCGCTGCTTTGCCCTGGAGTATGGCGGACAGCTGTACCTCAACCTGCGCGGCTTCGACCGCTTCGGCGACGTCTTTGTGCGTGCCTGGCGCATGGGGGCCGACAAGCTGGTGTTTGCACGCCCTGTCATAGGCTATAACGACCAGCTGGACGTCACCTTCAACCTCAACTCGCGCATGGGCAAGAAACTGCCCTTCCAGGGCTACTACACGCTGAAGGACCTGGTGTGCTACGTGGTGGGCTGGGACCCGGAGCGCGCCGAGGCCCGACTGGGACGCATCAAGCCCTCCGAGGACGCCGAGACGGCGCTGCGCGAACTCATGGAAGAGGGCCTTATCAAATAAAAGCCGCCCAAAAGGCTGTTAATTGCCGATAATTTAGTAATTTTGCACCCGAATTTAAACTTAAACATATATTGTAGATATGATTCAAATTACTTTCCCAGACGGTTCTGCTCGTTCGTATGAGCAGGGCGTCACTGGACTTCAGATTGCCGAGAGCATCTCACCGGCTCTGGCACGCAGCGTGGTAGCCTGCGCAGTAAACGGTGAGACCGTAGAGCTGAACCGCCCCATCATGACGGATGCCACGATAGAGCTCTATAAGTTCGACGACGAGCAGGGTAAGCACACCTTCTGGCACACCTCGGCCCACCTGTTGGCAGAGGCTTTGCAGGAGTTGTATCCTGGCATACAGTTTGGGTTCGGTCCCGCTGTCGAGAACGGCTTCTTCTATGACGTACTGCTGCCCGACGGGCAGATGATTAAGGAGAGCGACTTCCCCACCATCGAAGCAAAGATGAAGGAGCTGGCCTCCAAGAAGGAACCCGTGGTTCGCCGTGAGGTGGCCAAGGCCGACGCCCTGAAGCAGTTTGCTGCCGAAGGCCAGACCTATAAGTGCGAACATATAGAACAGGACCTGGAGGACGGCACCATTACTACCTATACCCAGGGCCACTTCACCGACCTGTGCCGTGGTCCGCACCTGATGGACACGGGCGAAATCAAGGCCGTCAAGCTGACCTCAGTGGCCGGTGCCTTCTGGCGTGGCGATGCCTCGCGCGAGCAGATGCAGCGCCTCTATGGCATCTCGTTCCCCAAGAAGAAGATGCTGGACGAGTATCTGGTCATGCTGGAGGAGGCCAAGAAGCGCGACCACCGCAAGATAGGCAAGGAGATGGAGCTCTTCATGTTCTCCGACAAGGTGGGCAAGGGCCTGCCCATCTGGCTCCCCAAGGGCACCGACCTGCGTCTGCGCCTGCAGGACCACCTGCGCAAGGTGCAGCGCCGCTTTGGCTATCAGGAGGTCATCACGCCGCACATCGGCTCTAAGAACCTCTACGTCACCTCCGGCCACTATGCACACTACGGCAAGGACTCGTTCCAGCCCATCCATACCCCCGAGGAGGACGAGGAGTACATGCTGAAACCCATGAACTGTCCTCACCACTGCGAGATATTCGCCTGGAAGCCCCGTTCGTACCGTGACCTGCCCCTGCGCATCGCAGAGTTCGGCACCGTCTACCGCTACGAGCAGTCAGGCGAGCTGCACGGACTGACCCGTGTGCGCTCGTTCACGCAGGACGACGCCCACCTCTTCTGCCGTCCTGACCAGGTGAAGCAGGAGTTCCTCAACGTCATGGACATCATCGGCATCGTGCTGAAGGCCTTTGGCTTCAACTTCGAGGCTCAGATTTCGCTGCGCGACCCCAACGACCACGAGAAGTACGTAGGTACCGACGAGGACTGGGCACTGGCCGAGAAAGCCATCGTCGAGGCCTGCGAAGAGAAAGGCCTGCACGCCAAGGTAGAGTACGGCGAGGCCGCCTTCTACGGGCCTAAGCTCGACTTCATGATCAAGGACGCCATCGGCCGTCGCTGGCAGCTGGGCAC